>ENA-UENT01000093-UENT01000093.1-marine-metagenome-genome-assembly--contig:-NODE-93-length-72396-cov-3.225599_pt1 | contig 72396 bp, 49 predicted proteins | sample MGYA00237879_ERZ529330 | MGnify/ENA primary metagenome ERZ529330 (study PRJEB26372, sample SAMN05368345) | marine metagenome | biome: cultured habitat; feature: ocean water; material: water; isolation... | reverse complement strand
ATTCCTTCCGTGGCAGAACGCCCTTTAGTCATCAACCAGAACGATAGTCTTTTTCTGGCCATTGGAGAAGCTGCCCTTGTGGACTTTGCCAGGATGAAACTAGCTAGTCAAGTAGAAAAGTCCAACACACTCTGTGTAAAGCTGGAAGGACCGGTCAACCTACAACTCGCCAGGCATCAGACTCCTTGGAGATACATCATGGTAGCGGAAAGCCCAGGTCAATTGCTAGAAAACAACTACTTCGTACTCAACCTAAATGAACCGAATCAAATTCAAGACACCTCCTGGATCAAGCCCGGCAAAGTGATCAGAGAAGTGACTTTAACCACTCAAGGTGGAATAGCTTGCATAGACTTTGCCGCACAGCACAATCTGCAGTACGTTGAATTTGATGCAGGTTGGTATGGCAATGAATACGATGACAGCTCTGATGCCACGACCGTCACAGTTGATCCAAAGAGGTCCCCTGGTCCACTTGATCTTCCCTACATCATCGATTACGCCAATAGTAAGGGGATTGGTATTCTCCTATATGTAAATCGACGGGCACTAGAGCAACAACTGGATGAAGTCCTTCCCTTGTTTAGATCTTGGGGGATCAAGGGGGTGAAATACGGTTTTGTCCGAATAGGCTCACAGGAGTGGACCGCCTGGCTTCACGAAGCTGTGCGAAAAGCGGCAGATCATCAATTAATGGTAGATATTCATGATGATTATCGCCCTACTGGCTACTCCCGTACCTACCCCAATCTGATGACGCAAGAAGGAATTCGAGGAGACGAAGAAAGCCCATCGACCGAACACAGCTTAATCACTGGCTTTACCCGAATGATCGCAGGAGCAGGTGACAATACGAATTGCTACCTGGCTTCAAGAGTACCCGAAAAGATGGGCGGGAAAGCTGCTCAGATGGCAAAGGCCATCCTCCTTTATAGTCCCTGGCAGTTTATCTATTGGTACGATCGCCCGGAAGCTTCACCGCACAAAAAAGGAGGAGCAGGTTCCGCACAAAGTATTATCCGTCTAGAAGAAAATCTTGATTTCTATGACCAACTGCCCACCGTCTGGGACAACACCAAGGTACTAGAAGGCAAAATTAGCGAATACGCCACCATCGCTAGACAACATAGGGATACTTGGTATATTGGCAGCTTAGCTGCAAAGACGGCTAGAGCAGTAAACATTCCCCTTTCATTCCTTGATAAAGACCAAGAGTACCAGGCAAAGGTCTATTTCCAAGAGGAAGCCGATCTATCATCCAATGAAATACAAACGGAAGAGATAAGCGTCACTCCAGACATGGTTTTGTCTAGAAGTATTCCGGCGAATAGTGGGGTGGCTATTGTTATTCGGAGGGGGGACTAGGAGGGAGAATACAGAGGGCAGAGAATGCATCAAGGCAATCTGACTTCCGGCTTCTGACAGCAAAGCGATCTGACCTCTAATCACGCCTAACTTCTCAATAAAACACTATCTTCCCAAACCATTACGATTTACTTCCAAGACGAATAAGCATGTTTGACCAACAGACCTATATTAAAAGGAGGAAGTTTCTTCAGGAAAAAGTAGGAGAAGGCTTGATCTTACTCTTTGGGAATGAGGAATCTCCTATGAACTATACGGACAACACCTATCATTTTCGACAAGACAGCACTTTTCTTTACTATTTCGGCATTCAAAGGCCAGGCTTAGTAGCATTGATTGATCTAGAGAAGGGCCGTGAGGTGATATATGGAGAGGAATACACCGTGGAGGATTATGTGTGGCGAGGGCCACAGCCTACTATCCTTGATCAGGCCGCCTTATGCGGCATAGAAGAAGTTCGACCTACTAAGGAGCTATCCACTATTTTAAGTCAAGCTCAAGCTTCTAGTACCCCTATACATTTTTTGCCCCTATACCGTGCAGAGAACCAGCAAAAGCTACAGTCCTGGCTAGATATACACCCTCAGGAGATCATGAGCAAGCGTTCTCTGGATTTAGTCAGAGCAGTGATCAGTCAACGAGAGTATAAAAGCCAAGAAGAAATTGAACAGCTGCATCAGGCCGTAGATGTTTCCGTTGAGATGCATGTGGCAGCTATGAGATTTGCCCAACCGGGCATGACAGAAGCTCAGGTCACCGCGGAAATACACCGAGTTGCCTTGGCCGCCGGGGGGAACATCTCCTTCCCCATTATTGCGACCAAGGACGGGCAGACCTTGCACAATCACTATCATGGGAATACGATCCAAGCGGGAGATCTGTTTTTGGTGGATGCAGGTTTTGAAAACCCAATGGCTTATGCCGGAGATCTATCTAGTACCTTCCCCGTTAGCCCAACATTTACACCCAGACAAAAAGACATTTATCAGCTGACCTTAGATGCGCATCAAGCTGCTATCGATGCCCTGGGTCTGGGCATCCCTTTCAAAGCTGCGCATATTGCAGCTTGCAGCACCATTTTCGATGGATTAAAAGATATGGGGTTAACTAAAGGAAATACCGAGGATGCTGTCGAAGCAGGTGCCCATGCCCTGTTTTTCCCTTGTGGTACCGGTCACATGATGGGCCTGGACGTGCACGACATGGAAGACTTAGGGGAGGTTTGGGTCGGCTACGAAGGGCAAGCAAAGAGCACGCAATTTGGGCTGAAGTCACTCCGATTGGCTAAGCCCTTAGAAGTCGGTCACGTCATTACGATAGAACCTGGGATTTATTTTATTCCCGAATTAATGGATCTCTGGCGGGGCCAAGGCAAATTCAATGAGTTCATCGATTGGGATCAGGTCGATGCTTATCGGAATTTTGGAGGCATCAGAAATGAGGAAGACTTTGTCATGACCGAGGAGGGAGCTCAGCTTCTGGGGAAACCCAAACCTAAGACCATTTCAGACATTGAATCTATTCGAACCGAAGCCTACGCTTGAAGCCTTATAGTATGAAGAATATTTACCTATTCCTGAGTTGCATCTTTCTATATGCCTGCCAGCATCAGCAAGATCAAATGACACTAAATCTAAGTCTAGGTTCGAAAGCCCAATGGCTTCAGGATGACCGTCCGCTTCCCGCCAATGATTCTCTTTTCTATCTGGATCATCCCGCTCCACTTTTCCGTAAAACCTTTAGTGCCGATGGCGAGATTAAAGAAGCTCATCTCTTGATCACCGCGGCCGGATATTACAAAGCATCTTTGAATGGTTCCGCGGTAGAAAACAATGTACTCGATCCGGCCTGGACGGACTTTAGCAAGCGAATTTACTATTCAGACTACGATGTCACGAGCTTGCTGCAAGCCGGTGAGAATTGCTTGGGCGTAGCGCTGGGTAATGGCTTTTACAACCCGCTACCGCTTCGAAAATGGGGGCGACGCAACCTAAGAACAGATCTGGCCAAAGTAGGCAAGCCTTGCTTTAAAGCGAAGTTAGTGGTGCTATATGAAAATGGTCAATCCGAAGAAATCGTTTCCGATGATTCCTGGTCCTATGCCTATGGTCCTTTGGTACGCAATAGCGTATACCTAGGCGTGACCTATGATGCCCGTAAAGCACTGCCGGGTTGGGATAGTCCCAATTATGATGCACAAGCTTGGAAGCCAGCACAAATCACCGAAGGCCCTGGTGGCCAATTGCAGAAAGCCTTTTTCCCTCCCGTACAAATCACTCAAGAGATCACGCCTCTTGACATCTACTCTCCGGCGGCAGGAACCTGGCTGGTGGATATGGGCGTAAACTTCACCGGGACTTTCCGGATCAAGTTATCTGGTACCGCAGGTGATACCATTGCTTTTCGGGTAGGAGAGCGGATCTACGAAGACGGAAGCCTAAATCCGATGACCGCCGTCATTGGTCAGATTAAACGTGCAGGAGTAGGAGGTCCGGGTGCACCAGATGTGGCTTGGCAAGGTGCCCAATATATTCTGGGAGAGAAGGAGGAATGGTTCGAACCCGAATTCACTTACCTTACTTTTCGCTACTTGGAGATTACTGGACTAGCGGAGAAACCAGCTATTGCGAATATCAAGGGACTCTTTCTCCATACTAATGTGGAATCCCCGAACCAATTCTCTTGTTCTTCAGATTTACTCAACTCCATCCAAGAAGCCACCCAAAGGACTTTCTTGGCCAACCTGGTGAGTGTACAATCAGACTGCCCAGCAAGGGAAAAGTTTGGATATGGAGGTGATATTAATGCTACCAGCGAATCCTTCATTTATAATTTTGACATGCAGGATTTCTATCGCAAGACGATATACGACTGGGTAGATGCCATGAACGATTCCACTTTCATCGATACAGCGCCTTTCGTGGGAATCCAATACTGCGGAATCAGTTGGGAGTCCGCCTTTCTAACTACTCAGTATTATCTCTATCTGTACTACAAGGATACCGAGATCATCGAGGAATTGTATCAGCTGGATAAAGAATGGATGGAAAAAGCCGCTCGCCTGCATCCGGATGGTTTGGTAGAGCAAGGACTAAGTGATCACGAATCCCTAGAACCTGTTCCTGTCACCTTAACAGGAACTGCTCATTATCTGCAGTGTGCCCAAATTATGAGCACTTTCGCGCAAGTGATGGGAGACCAGGCTGGAGAAGAACAGTATAGGCAACTGGCAAAGCAACTTCAACAGATCTTGAAGGAAAGATTCTGGGATCAGCCCGTGGCTGGCCCCATCAATCGACAAACCCTCTTCGCTACCCTGCTCTATCACCAGATTATCCCAGCAGATCAAATTGAAGCAGGCAAAGATTCTCTCTTGGCAGCCATCAAAAATGGGCCAGCTAGCCATTTCAATACGGGTATTTTTGGTACCAAATACGCCCTGGAAACGCTCTCTGAATTCGTCGGTGCTGACCAGGTTTTCAATGTCGTCAATAGCACGGAATACCCTGGCTGGGGCCACATGATCGATCGCGGAGCCACAACTATTTGGGAAACATGGAAGGAGAGTGATAATATCTACTCCAATTGCCATCCTATGTTTGGCACCGTAACGGAATGGTATTATCGTTGGCTGGGAGGTATTCGTCCGATTCCAGAGACACCTGGGTTCGAAGCATTCGTCCTATCCCCCTCAACGCCCGCAGGCCTGCCCGCTGTGAATTGTACTTATCATTCCCCTTTTGGCCCTATCGTTTCGAATTGGAAGCAGGGAGAAGATAGCTCCTATGAGTATGAACTGAGTATTCCGAAAGGAAGCACAGCTCAAGTAGCTCTCCCATTAGCCGAAGGGCAAAAGCTAATCGTACGAAAGAAAAGCGACGATACCGAACTGACAGGCATAGATGGACTGCAGAGCGGTCAATTTGAACTGACAGCAGGCGAGTATAGGATTACTCGTTCTAGATAAATGTTTATGAGATGGGTAGCCGCTAACGTGGCTGCCCATCCCAATTCATCTCCTGTCCACCCGATAAAGCACTAAAGGTGGTTTCATTCTCTTTGTACTTCAGGCGGTAGCTACCCGCTTTTACATTTCTCACTTTGGCTTGGACCAGCTGACCATCCGCCCAGCTTAGATCAACTTCCACGCCTCCTCTAGCTTTAAGCCCTTTGACACTTCCTACTGACCAGCTTTCGGGTAAAGCAGGTAGTAATTCGATCACTCCGGCGTGAGACTGCATCAGCATTTCCGCTACTCCGGCCGTGACGCCCATGTTTCCGTCCAGTTGAAAAGGTGGATGGGTAGAGAAAAGATTGGCATATACCCCTCCCCCATCGGACATGTTAACGCTTTTATCTCCGGTCAACTTCAAAGCTCGACGGAGCATAGCATACGCCCCGTCACCGTCATACAGTCGTGCCCAAAAATTGATCTTCCAACCGATGGACCAACCTGTACCTTCATTCCCTCTTGCCACCAAGGATGTTCGAGCAGCTTCCGCCAGTTCCGGGGTTTCCAAAGCGCTGATCTGCTTGCCGGGATATAAAGCAAAAAGGTGAGATAAATGACGATGTTTGTTATCCGGATCATCCAGATCTTCCTTCCACTCTTGCAATTGTCCCCAGCTACCGATCCGCAAAGGCAGTAGCTTTTCCTTAGCTCGAGTTAATTCCGCTTTGAAATCTGGTTCTATACCTAAAATGTCTAGTGCCTGGATAGTATTGGAAAACAGGTCCCAAACAATCTGAATATCCATGTAGGCACCGGTAGAAATCCCTCCATGCTCAGGTGAATAAGAAGGGGAGGAAACCAATTGGCCCTCCTCATCTTCGGTCAAATAATCTAGCCAGAACAAGGCCGCTTCCCTCAGAATAGGATAGGCTTTGTTTTCCAGATAAGCGCGATCAAGATTATATTCATAGTGCTGCCAAACGTGTTGTCCATACCAGGCAGCCCCAGCGGGAAAGAAGCCCCAAGGGAAATCCCAGCCTGGCGCCGTAAAACCAAAGGTGTTGTTCATGGTATTGACGATCCAGCCCCTGGCATTAAAGAAATCTTTAGCACTTTGGCGACCAGGTGCTCGCAAGCGATCGATGTACTCAATTAAGGGCTCATGCACCTCCGACAGATTGGTTACTTCGGCGGGCCAATAGATCATTTGGATATTGATATTGGCGTGATAGTCGCTGGCCCAGGGCGGATTGTTGATATGGTTCCACTTGCCTTGCAAGTTTGCGGGTAAGCTTCCAGGGCGTGAACTGCTGATCAGCAGGTACCGGCCGTATTGGAAATAGAGGGCTTCCAGTGCAGGATCTTGTCCCCCGTCTTGATAGGCTTGTAGGCGTTGATCGGTGGATAAGTCACTGGTTTCCGATGTAGGTAAGTTGAAGCTTACTCGACTGAATAATCCTTGGTAGTCCTTGATGTGCTCAGTCTGGATTTGATCATAGGTGACCGTTACCAAGTTATCCATGGTTTCCTGGTTAAGCTTTTTCAAGTCTCGCCCGGTATAATGCGGGTATTCATTCTGGTAGTCCGTGGCTGCGGTGAGGTAGAGATCAAGCTTTTGGGTGGGCTCTACTTTTATCAACCCATTATCAAGAGAAACTTGGGCACCATGCGCATCAATCTTCATACGGCTTTCGAAGGCCATGCCATTATTCGACAAGGCCCCTTCCATGATGAGTTCATTTCCCTCCAAACGAATTTTTCGCTCTTGATGTAGTGAGTTCAATTGGATTTCATAGGCTAATCCTTCCTGAGCATCATTCGCAAAACGAAAAACCAATGCCCGCTTCGGATAGGAGGCAAAATAGGTACGTTCATGTTTTACCCCACCCGCTTGGAAGTGCACCCGACCGACGGCTTCACTAATGTCAAGTTCCCGCCGATAGTCTGTCACTGCCCCTTTTAAGTCAGGTCGTATGCGGAGTTCTCCAAAGGATTGATAGGCTCCATAGCCAACCCAGCGGCTATCCCCCTCGTTCGCTTTTATCACGCCGGTCAGTTCTTTCCTGGCTAAAGCGTGTGCTTCTTCATATTTCCCATCCTGCAACAATTGCCGCACCTGGGGTAAGTATTGATAAGCACCTGGCCGGTTGCCTCCATTGTATGCTTCCCACTCCCCTTTTCCACCACTCCATAGCGATTCTTCGTTAAATTGAATACGTTCTTCTTCGGTCCCACCAAAAAACATAGCGGCCAAGTAGGCGTTACCAATCGGCAAAGCCTCTTGCATCCAATCCTCAGCCGCTTGCTCATACCACAGTTTTAGTTCCGTCTCGGGTAGCTGGGTATCATCCTCATGATGATGATGGTGGTCGTGATGATCATGATCATGTGCGTGGTTGCCCGTGCAACCCAGGAAGAGGTACACGGAGAGGAATAGAGGTAGGATATATTTCATCTTGTTGATTTTCATCTAAAAAGACAGGATTCAGCTGAGTCGGTGACTAGGCCTTTAGTTCACAACAATCTCTCCCACAAATAACCAAGCAGGCTGGCCTGCTCCGGGATGCCCTGCGGGAATGCGGTCTTGATGCTTGGCGGTCACTTTCAAAAACTGGATGGCTTCATCTCCCGCTATATTAATCTTTGGATTAGCAACTTTGCCCTCGCTACTGATCGTACTTATGGAGCCCACTTCCTGAAAATCCTTGCCGTCCATAGAGGTAAATACCTGCAATTCCGTTGGCAGGAAAACCCAGGCACCCTTATCCTGAAAAAACCGACAAGAAACTTCACTGATTTCTACCGGATTGCCCAAGTCAATCACCCCTTCAAAGTCAACACCGTTAAAACCTAGCCATTCTTGATCAGAGAACCTTCTATCACTCCCATATACGCCATTGACCATTGCCTGCGGTCCTCCTGAGCCATACTTCTCAGCAGGAAGTGCTGACAACTCAAGCGAACTTCCAACCGCCTGGTGCAACTCCACAAAACCCTCCCATATCCCACCTTGCTGTCGACCATTGACAAAATTGGCAGCCTTGATAGCACTAGTTTCCTTGATTTCAATCGGCCCTTCGTATTGGGTTGAACCTGCTGTTGGCGTGCTACCATCCAAGGTAAAGGTGATGCTATTCGTAGGATTTAAAGTCGAAAGATTCACTTTAACTACACCATCCTCCAGGTTTATGACACCCGATGGATCAAACACCCGAGCTGCCACATTCACGCCATAAGCCTCCAGGCGGGGAAAATGCTCGATCAGACGACCGGTGAAGTCTTGAAAATCCCTTTGCCCCTTGGATGACCACAGCACCTCAGCCATCGCTGTAGCCCGAGGATAGACCATGTAATCTAATTTGGCCTGATCAGGAATATACTCCGTCCATATATTAGCCTGCCCACCTAAGATGTGATGCTGCTTATCTGCGGGTAAGTCCGCCGGAACGGGCTCAAATTCATAGGCTTTTTCAACGGGTAGATATCCACCAATCGCCAAAGGCTCATCTGCATTTTGAGATTGGTAATAATCCAAATAGCAATGTGAAGTTGGCGTCATGATCACATCATGGCCTTTCTTAGCAGCTTCAATCCCGCCTTCCATACCACGCCAAGACATAACAGTGGCATTTGGCGCCAGCCCACCTTCCAAAATTTCATCCCATCCAATCATTCGTTTGCCTCTGGCATTCAGCATTTTCTCGACTTGCTTGATGAAATAGCTTTGTAGCTCAAATTCATCTTTGAGGCCCTGCTCTTTAATCAACTGTTGACAGAAAGCACTCTCCTCCCATTGCTTCTTTGGACACTCATCCCCTCCAATATGAAAGTACTCACTAGGGAATAGGGCCACCACTTCATCGATCACATCCTCCAAGAAGTTGAACGTATATTCTGTAGGACAATACACATTCTCTGAAACGCCCCATAAGGTCATCACTTCCAACTTTTCTTCCTTGCACCCCAGTTCCGGGTAGGCAGCAATGGCCGCCTGGGCATGCCCTGGTAGTTCAATTTCAGGAATGATGGTGATGAAACGATCTTCTGCATAGGCAATAATTTCCTTGACCTCCTCCTGAGTGTAGAAGCCACCATAGGGCTTCCCATCAAACTGATGGGGTTGATCACTATAATGCCCCACTAGGGTCTCCTTTCGAAAACCACCAATTTCGGTCAACTTGGGATATTTCTTTATCTCGATCCGCCATCCTTGATCTTCCGTCAAGTGCCAGTGGAAAGTATTGTACTTATGCACTGCCATTAGGTCGATGAAACGCTTCACTGCCGCTGCATCATAGAAATGCCGACCTACGTCCAGATGCATCCCTCGATAAGAAAAACGTGGCGCATCCTGTATCTCTACGCTGGGAATAGATATGGGAAGTTTCAATTGCTGGCCTGGTGCATACACCTGACTTGGCAGTAATTGCAGTAAAGTCTGCACCCCGTAAAAAGCGCCGTGAGGATGGCCTGCCTTGATAATTATCCCATTTTCCTGGACACTTAACTGGTAGGCCTCCTCGCTTTCCATGCTTTCATCCAATTCAAAAGCGATCGCTGTCGTACTCGGTTTTCCCATTTCCAAAGTGGAGCCAGTAGCTTGGCGAATGCGCTCAGCTAAGTATTGTGCCGGCTTAGCCCAAAGGGCATCATTGTCAGGTACACTTATTTGTACCCCTTCTGTCAAGGTAAAGCTACCTGTTCCAGGGGTGAGGCTTTCTGGAGCGGGAACAATGGCGACCTTTGTTGTCGAAGTTTCCGTACTCGTTTTGTCTTGCCCGCAGGCAGCTAGGAAGAAACCAGCGATTAATAAAAGCAGTGCAAGAGGGGTCCGGTTAGATTGACTAGTAGTGGTCATAATACTTCTGGCGTTAAAAGTTGGTGGTATGAATGTTGATCAAAAATCTATTGTGCTGATCTATATAATCCGAATTCTGCCAAGGCTGGCCTGGCACGGGTTTCCAAGATAGATAACTTAAGTTGCTGAGCCGTAAGTTCGGGGAAGCGAAGGATTCGCTTGTAACCTATCGTGGTGCCCTCCGTAATTTCTCTCCACTTTCCGTCCACCTTAGCTTCCAACTTGAAGGCTTCTACCCTTTGGCCAAGGGAAATATTTTCTTGTAAAACCAAGCGATTAAAAGTTTTAGGCTCGTCCAGTTTTATACGATACATCTGTTTTGTAGCCTTGCCCCGATGATAGGTATCCAGGCTATTGTCCAGCAGTTGGCCCATTTTCTTCACCCCTTTTATCCGAGCATTCGCGGCTAAATTTGTCTTGAAAGTCGCTTCAATTGCCTGCCTCCATTCTTTCAGGATATTTGCATCATTTTCGTGGATTAATCCCCGGGTATCCGGAGGAATATTGAGTAGCAAAAGAGAGTTCTTACCTACAGAGCTGTAATATATATCTAGCAGTTTCTCCACACTCTTGACCTTATCATCCTGATCCGGGTGATAAAACCAACCTGGCCTAATCGATACATCAACTTCCGAGGGATACCAGGCCAAGCCATCTGCCCCATAAAGCTTCTCCCGACTCCCCAAATCTTCGGCCATAGGATCTATCTTTGGTCTAAAGGTTCCGGTCTGCTGTTGTGACTTCGCAGCAATCTCGTCCTGATCCTGCATGGAGGCAGGCACCACGCTCCATTCGGTATCTCGACCATAGCCAGATTCTGTCCCAACCCAGCGCACATCTGGGCCCATAATAGCGATTACCGCATCAGGCTGTAGCTTTCGGATGGTTTGGTAATATCTCTGCCAATCATAAACCTGCTTCTTCCCATTCGGTCCCTCACCATTAGCACCATCAAACCACACCTCGGCTACTTCCCCATAATTAGTCAGGAGTTCTGTCAGCTGATTCACAAAGTAATCGTTGTAAGCTTCCGTTCCGTAGATCGAGCTGTTCCTATCCCAAGGTGACAGATATACCCCTAGTTTCATTCCAAACTCCCGACAGGCATCTGCCAAGTCTTTTACCACATCACCCTGTCCATTCTTCCAGGGACTATTTTTGACGGAATGTGCTGTATACTGACTGGGCCAAAGGCAGAAGCCATCGTGATGCTTAGCCGTAAGGATGATCAACTTCATTCCCGCCTCTTTACAGGTCTTCACCCATTGTCGAGTATCCAATTGGGTAGGGTTAAACAATCCGGGGTCTTCCTTGCCATCGCCCCACTCTCGATTGGTAAAAGTATTGATACCAAAATGCAGGAAGGCTGTAAGTTCCATCTTTTGCCAAGCCAGTTGTTTGGCACTGGGGCTCACATTCGCAGCCTTCTGGATGATGACCGATTTAGAATCACTGGATAAGATTTCAGCGTAATGGCTGGATTGAGATTGGAGGCTGTGTCCAAGCCAGATTAGGCTACTGATTAATAAGCAGCAAGCTTGAAGCTTGAGATTTCTATTCATGCGTGTTGTTGGTTTTTCTTTTCGAGCCGTAAGTTCTTGTACTTTTCCGGAAAGCAGGTGTAAAGATTGTTCTTTTTCTGTAATATCTTCCCACCCATCCTTCAATGGTATACATCCATCGCCAACAGTATTTAGTTTTATTTCAAAACAAAAACCAACAACGACATGCCTATCCGCTTTATCACCCTTTCATTTTACTTCTTCCTGAGTCAAATCTTACTCGCCCAACCCCTGAAGAATAACATTCAATCCCTACCCATATTAGACGGGGTCCACAAGCAGGGGCAGGATGGGGACTGGCTATTAGAGGGTGGAGAAGTAAAATCTGGAGTCTTTAGGAATGACCAGGCCAATACGATCATTCTTTCCAACGGGATCGTCTCCCGTAGCTTTAGGTTAAGCCCCAATGCAGCAACCACAAGTTTGAAAGTGCTCAGTAATCAAGAAGAACTGGTGCGCGCAATCAAACCGGAAGCGGTAATTACAGTCAATGGGTTTACCATCGATGTCGGTGGTTTAAGCGGACAGCCCAATCTCGCTTTCTTATATCCTGACTGGATCGAAGACTTGGAAGTCAATCCACTTTCCTTCCATTTCCAGCGCTTCAAGGTCGGAAGCCCCAGCAAACGGATGGAGTGGAAGCGAGTGCGACATCATGCGCCGGATGCTAGCTGGCCACCCAAGGGCATAAGCTTACAAATGGACTATCAGCTGAATGACATATCGGCTGAAGATCTTCTTGCCCTATCACTGAAGAGTAATCTGGGCCGTCAAGAGATCTACCAGGATGATTTCACCCAGCTTGCAGATACTTGGCAGATCAAAACCAGCTCAACCCACGCAAGAAGTTCCTTTATCAATGAGGGAAAACCCGGAGAAATCTATACACCGAACAATACAGCAGTCTATGCCGAACGCCCTTTATCCCCGGGTGTGGGTGTGGTGGAAACCTCCATTGATGCCGGTACAGATCAAAGTGGATTCTGGGGGCCTGGCATTGCCTTAGTTTGGAAAGATAGAACCATCAAGTTCAATATGAGACCTGGTAATGAAGGAGGTGCGAAAAATAATGGAGCGTGGCGTTTCACCGTTTTTGATGGAGAAAAAGAGGATACCCGAGCAGGCGGTAAGGAAAACGTCGACTTCAGCAAAACCTGGAGACTACGGCTGCGCATCGATGGAACGCAGGTACATTGTGAAGCGCAGCCTTCTGACGGTGCCTGGAAGATCTACAAGTCCATCGATTTTACGGAACCAGTTGAAGATCCCATAGCGGTTCGCATTGGAAAACTAGGGAGAAATGCCGAAGGTATAGATCATGAATTTCCAGGTGAATTGGTTCGGCTAAAGGTCAATGAATTTGCAGCCTATAGTAGGCTCGATGCAAAAGCATTGACGAAGACAAAGGATAATCTTCAAGAACTCAAAAAACTAGTTGTTTCCATCCACTATGAGCTCTATGATGGAATCCCGGTATTATCAAAATGGGTAAGCGTTCAGAATATGGCTACAGCGTCTATCAAAATTGATAATATCGTTTCTGAATACCTGGGCATCGCCGATCATGATCCCTATGGCGGGTACCGAAATCGAGAAGATCTTAAAGTTAAACCAAACATTCATTTTGAAACCGATTATGCTTTCTCCGCGGGCAGAGCAAAAGTAGCTAATCGGCATACCGTTCATTGGGTTTCTGATCAGGAGTATGTCACTCAGATATCGTGGGTACAGGATATCCTAAACACCATGAAGATCTATCCAGATAATGGTTACCATCATGAAATTAAAGCTGGAGGGACCTTTGAAAGCGTTCGATCCTTCCTTCTTCCCTATGACTCCTATGATAAAGAGAGAAATGGTCTGGCTCTGCGAAAGATGTATCGGACGATAGCCCCTTGGATCACCGAAAATCCCCTAATGTTTCATATCACACGTTCAGGTTGGGATGAGTATACCGCTGGTGTCGATCAGTGCGCCGCTGTAGGTTATGAAATGCTCAACTTCTCCTTTGGCAGCGGATTTAATCCCGAAAATGAAAGCCAAGAAAACTATGATCAGATGAAGAAATATGCAGCCTACGCTGACCAAAAGGGGATCAAAATTGGCACCTATTCTCTACTGGCTTCCCGCAGTATTAGTGAGAAAGATGATGTGATCAACCCCAAAACCGGGAGGCGAGGCGGTTTTGCGACCTTTGGAAATTCTCCCTGCCTGGGCAGTGAGTGGGGGCAAGAATATTTTAGAAAGATGTATAGGATGTTTGGGGAAACGGGGTTTATGACCTTTACGCACGATGGCAATTACCCTGGAGATATCTGCGCTTCCACAGCACACCCCGGTCATCAAGGCTTGGGTGACTCACAGTATCGGCAGTGGCAGATGATTTCTGATTTCTATAAGTGGTGTAAAGCGCAAGGCATTTACCTCCGGGTACCCGATTACTACTACCTAGTTGGAGGCAATCAGTGCGGAGTTGGCTACCGAGAGAACAACTGGTCACTTCCCCGTCGACACCAATTGATTCACACCCGCCAAAACATCTTTGACGGTACCTGGGAAAGTACCCCGAGTATGAGATGGAGCTTCATTCCCTTAGCCCAATACCATGGGGGAGGTGCTGCCGCCACTATCGAGCCCTTGCATGAGCACCTAGATCACTATGAGATGATGTTAGTAAGCAATATCGGTATGGGAATCCAGTCCGCCCTGCGTGGCCCCCGCCTGTATGATACCGAAGCAACCAAGGCCATGGTTCAGAGAGTCGTAAGTTGGTTTAAGCAATATCGAGATATTCTGGAAAGTGATATTATCCACCTACGCAGAGCAGATGGACGAGATATAGACTATATGATGCACGTGAACCCGAACTTACCCGAAAAAGGGCTTTTACTTGTTTTTAATCCAACAGATAAAGCCATTCAGAAGAAAATCAAGGTCCCCCTGTACTATACAGGTTTAAAAAAGCGAGCTAAGATTCGCGAACAAGAACAAAAGGTCAAAACCTATAAACTCGACCGAGACTACCACATTGAATTGGAAGTAAAAGTGGCGCCAAATTGGTATAATTGGTATGTCATTGAATAGCTCCTTACTAAATTGAGCACCCGACCTATTCCAAGGAACAACCGGATTAAGCTTCGGGCTTTCTACCACTTTTGATGAGCGTATCCAATATCTTTGAATCTGTAAAGACGAAAAACAACAATGAAAAACCTAATCCTAGTTGTACTGGTACTCGGCCTACTCAGTGCATGTAAACAAGAACAAGGCCCACCCAACATCCTCTTTATTATTGCCGATGATTTAACGGCCACCGCCGTATCCGCCTACGAAAACAAGGCCTGCCAAACCCCGAACATTGATCAATTGGCCTCAGAAGGCGTACGATTTACCCGTACCTATTGCCAATACCCTGTCTGTGGCCCTTCAAGAGCCTCCTTTATGTCTGGCTACTATCCCAGTGCAACGACTACTTATGGGTATGTCTCTGGGAGAAAAAACATTGGACCTGATCGCAAGACTTGGTCGCAACTATTCAAGGAAAATGGGTATTACACGGCTCGTGTGAGTAAGATCTTTCACATGGGCGTACCGATCGATATTGAGAAAGGCTCCGATGGGACTGATGATCCTGCCTCCTGGAATGAGAAATTTAACAGCCAGGGACCGGAGTGGCAAGCACCTGGTGACGGCGAATTGGTTCAAGGCAATCCCGATGGGACTTTGCCCATTAAGGGAGGTAATGTAATGACGATCGTTAAAGCGGACGGGGACGATCTGGTACATTCCGACGGAAAAACAGCAGAAAAGGCCAGTGCCTTAATTCGGCAACACAAGGACGAGCCCTTTTTCTTGGCCGTTGGATTCGTTAGACCTCATGTCCCTTTTGTAGCACCCAAAGACTACTTCACACCCTACCCTTTTGAAGAGGCGAAACTCCCGCCAAAAGTAGAGGGAGACTGGGACGATATTCCAAAGCGAGGTATTAACTATGTTACCAGCGTCAATGGAAAAATGAATGAGACGCAAGAGAAAAAAGCCATTGCCGCCTACTATGCCTCCGTGGCCTATATGGATCAACAGGTAGGCAAAGTCTTGAACACCTTGAAAGAAGAAGGCTTGGAAGACAATACTATCGTCATCTTCACCTCTGATCACGGCTTCCATTTGGGTGAGCACCGCTTTTGGATGAAAGTTAGCCTACATGAAGAATCGGTTCGGGTACCGATGATCATTAAGGTTCCCGGGAAAAAAGCAGCCGTATGCCATTCGTTTACGGAGTTGATAGATCTATATCCCACCGTTGCAGAATTGGCGGGGCTACCCTATTCGGAGCATTTACAGGGTAAGAGCTTATTAGAGACATTAGACAATCCTGAAAAAGAAGTCCGTGATATGGCCTTTTCCGTCTCCCAAGGTGGCAGGACCTTCCTGTTACGCACCGAAAAGTGGGCTTACATTCAATATGATGAAGATGCGGGGTCAGGTATGGAGCTATTTGATATGGAAAAGGATCCCAAGCAATATACCAACCTTGCTATGGATCCGGATTATGAGCATATAGTAGCTGAATTTCAACAGAAGCTGAGGGAAAAGCTGCTAGCGGTGCGAACTAATGATCTTGCTATTTCCTACTGATTGAGTCTGTTCCATATAAGCAGATGAACCATCATTAACCCATAGTTTTACCGCCTAATCTTCTCGAAGTATGATTTACAAAAGACTATTGTTGCCCCTGATGAGCTTCTTCTTCCTGCTGGATGGGAAAGCGCAGGATGTTAGCAGCCATTTTGAGAATATGATATTCACTTACGAGCAAATCTCAGGGATTGGGTATGAAAGTGGCTGTACCCGTCGAGATCCAAGCGACATCATCAAGGTCGAAGATACTTGGTACATCTATTACACCAAAGTTTATGGTCGAGCATCTGGTTACTGGGGAACGGTCTGGTGTGCCTCTTCTAAGGATGAAGGAAAGTCATGGAAAGAATTGGGAGAAGTGCTAGGCTTAGGAGAAAAAGGAACCTTTGATTCGCAGGCTACCTTCACACCTAATATCTTGTCTGCAGCGGGCAAATATTACCTGTATTATACTGGCGTCAAGCCTACGCCAGAAAATGAACAAGGAGCCTTTGAAAATAACTCCACCACAGATATTACGGGAATTGGGGTAGCCGTAGCCAATCAGCCCGAAGGTCCATTCAAACGCGTCCAACAGGAGCCCATTTTAAAGGTCAGTCCGGAGCCAGAAAAGTTTGATAGCTACCGGGTAGATGATGCCGTTCTTTTGTACCGAAACGGCCTGTATTGGTTGTACTACAAGGGCCGTGCTAGAATCCATGGGAGAACTGGACCTCGTCAAACCCAAATGGGAGTAGCATTTTCTAAATATCCAGCAGGGCCTTTCACCAAATTTGACAATCCGATCCTATCTGGTAGCCACGAAGTGATGCTGTGGCAGCAAGATACTGGAATCGGAACCTTAGCCTCCGCCAGCAGCACTTTTGAATACGCTCCTGATGGAGTTGACTTCATGAGTAAAAAAATAGCCGTTAAGGTAGAGAACCGCCCCAACGCACCGGGTGTATTCCGGCAAGACCTGACGAATTCCAAGATCAGCGGAGAGGGATTGAAATGGGGCATTTCAATGATCCACAACGCTAACGAATGTTATTTGATAAGATATGAAGTGCTTACAAAATAAGTTGGCCATCAATATTTGGGTGATTACGCTATTGCTTCCTTCTACCATGTTGGCACAGGAAGAGGTAGATCTATTCATTTGGGCCGGGCAATCCAACGCGCAAGGCTGGACAGGTGATGGTGCCTATTACCCTGAACATGAACAAGAATTAGATTCTGCGATCCTGCTCAACTGGACCTTTCATGGGCGGGAGAGTTCAGGAGGAAAATGGGGGCCAATGCAGGCCCAGAGAGGACGGTATGCTGCAGGTCACTTTGGACCGGAAGTCAGTTTTGGCCGGGAAATGGTGAAAGCGGGATACCATCCGGCCATTTTCAAGTACTGTCTAGGCGCCACCGGTCTCAAGCGCGATTGGAAAGCGCCAGGAACAGGCGGCATTTATGATGAAATGATCGAAAAGCTCAAGCTGGCGATAGAAAACCTGGAACAGGAAGGCTATCGTGTAAATATTCGCGGGTTTGTGTGGATTCAAGGGGAATCTGATGCAGGAGACGAAGCCGCAGCAACAGCCTATCTAGAAAACCTTAGCCGCATGATCGATCATCTTCAAGAGGAAGTACTGCACGAGCCAGATCTGAAGGTCATCTTAGGTGTTGATGAGCAACATGCCTATGTACGAGAAAGACCTATCATAGTACATGCCCAAAAGAATTTGGCTAATGAGGACCAAAACATCCTTTATACCAGCATGTACGGTTTGCCCAAGGCGGATGCCACACATCTGACGCCAGCCGGTTTAGTACAGCATGGCCTACGCATTTTTAATGCCTACCAACTCCTTGCAGAAAATGAATCTGCTGAAACGCCTGCCTCCACCTTTGCGGACAGTTGGGAGTATGTCGGTATCGCTGTGGAAGAACTGGGCTATACTATTTGGGGTACTTCGCCTATTCTTGGAGAGGATGGTAAGGTGCATCTGTTCGTGGCTCGTTGGCCTTGTGAACTCAAAGTTGATCCGGGTTGGCGTACCCATAGCGAAATTGCTCATTATGTCGGTGATTCGCCGGAAGGCCCCTTTGTCTTTTCCGATATAGCTATCAAGAGAGAAATGGGTGAGACCAAAGGAAAAGCGCCACATAACCCGACCATTCACAAAGTGGAGGGTGGCTATGCGCTGCTCTATATTGCCAATGATGGGTTGAAAGAACACCCAGCCAATCAGTACATTTGCCTATCAACGTCGAAAAGCCTGTACGGCCCATGGGAAAAAGTCGGGGAAGATGGCGTTATTTTGCGCCCCCCCACTAGTCTGAATTATTGGAACTACCAAGCTAGCAACGGCGTGAATAACCCAGCCCTCCTTCAGCATCCCGACGGCGGTTTTTTTCTGTACTTCAAATCCGAAAAGGCGCGTATGGGATTAGCTGTGGCTGAACAACTGGAAGGTCCTTATGTTCAACTGCCTTTTCCAGTCACCAGTAATGATAGGAATATCGAAGATGGTTATGCCTTTCTGTACAAAGATAAGTTTGCCCTACTAACCACCGATAATCATGGGATGATAGAGGCGGGTGGCGGTATCCTTTGGACTTCGACAGACGGCATTCATTTTGATCAGTATGAAAAAGGCTTTCACCGCATCAATGCTTATACTACCATCGATATGGAGAAGGCAGCAGTCCACTATGGTCCGATGGGGAGAGCATATGCCAAATTCGAACGCCCACAAATCCTTATCATGGATGGACAGCCCGCTTATCTTTATGTTCCCTCTGGCACTAATATCTATGGTGGGGAATGTACCCTGAGTTATGTACTGAAATTCAAGTAAATCATTACCGAAATGAGCGCGCAAAGATTGAAAGCAAAAGCTTTACCGATACTATTTATATTATGCCTAATGAACCTGGGCTGTGAGCAAGCGGTCCAGCAGGTAGCTTGCGTTGGGGACAGCATTACCTTTGGGGCCCGCTTGGAAGACCCTGATACCTACTCCTACCCCGCTCAACTTCAACTCATGCTAGGTGACAAATACCAAGTCCATAACCTAGGTGTAGGCAGTTGCACCTTGATCCGGAAAGGTACACCCACGGTCTGGGATCAACTTTCGAAGATTAAGGCGCTGAAGCCAGATATTGTGGTCATTAGCCTAGGCACCAATGACACTTGTGGAGTAGGCACCTGTGGCAATCGGAAATGTTGGGAATACAAGGAGGAATACAAACAGGACTATTTGGATCTAATTGACTCCTTGAACACCATAGCTTCCTCTCCGCGCATTTGGATCTGCGCTCCTTCACCCATGGTCCTTGAAACGCCGGGTTTGAGTAAGGAACGACAGGAAGGCCTTGGGATTAGAAAGCCCAGGCTAGGGGAAATTATTGCTTGGGTGAAAGAAGTAGCACAGGAGAAGGAGCTAAACTTTATCGATCTCAATACTCCACTGGATCATCGACCTGAACTTTTTACAGAGAAAGATGGCGTACACCCGAATAAAGATGGATATCGAGCCATTGCCGACCTGGTTTATCAATCTATTAGCCAGTAGTCATTGACCACAGAGACTTAAGGCCTTGCTTACTCAGGTACTTGCGGAGGATTCCTCCTTGGATGGCATTGACATCAAACTCGATGATAAAGGCTTTCTTGTCCACTTTATTGATCGCCTTGTACGTTTTGCGAATGTCGATTCGATTGATCACCATCTGCATGACTTGTAGATCCTCCTGCTGCCCGCGGGAACCGTACCCCTTGACCCCTTGATAGATGGTCATACCCGTTCCTACTTCCTCGATCAGCAGCTTCTCTAAGGCCGATGCCTCATTCGAAACAATCAGCAAACCAATATAGTCCTCAAAGCCCTCAATCATGTAGTCGATTACTTTCGCCGTGACGAGATAGGTAAGCACCGAATACATAGCGACCTCCACGGAAAGTAGTTTTGCCGTAATCGCAAAGAGAATAACATTGAAGGTTAAAATGACCTTCCCAATGCTGATGCCGTAATACTCATTAGCAAATATTCCCAAGATTTCAGCTCCATCCAAAACTGCCCCATTCTTTATCGTAAGCCCAATTCCTGCCCCAAGAAATAAGCCACCAAAAATCGCAATCAGAAGTTTGTCTTCTGTAATTGGCACGAAGTTCTCAAAATGAATAAATAAGGCTAATCCAATGATGGATACCATCGATTTGTATACAATTCTTCTCGACACTGTATACCAGGCCAAGCCTAGGAAAGGTATACTGATCCCTACTAATAAGTAGGAAATATCAAGCTGTGTTTTTTCACTAATCAAGATGGCAATTCCCGTCACGCCGCCGTCAAGGAATCCATTGGGTAACAAGAATGCCTTAAGGCCAATACTCGCCAGTAGTATCCCGATCACGATTTGAAGGTATTCAGAGATCAAATCAATCCACTTGGTCATGTTTTATGAATTTGGTTGTTAGCTGTAAAATAGGAGGCTATCCCCTGTTAGTCTTACGACAGTCGGTCGGATAAAACCTATGGGGGAGGATCAGTTTTTATAGTTTGAAGCAGTTTTACCAGCACCGTCTCTAGCCCAATATTCCCCTTTATTTTAGCATGCAGCACCAGCGCTAATTTTAGTATCTTTCATCATCTACTAATTTGTGAATGATGAATCAAAGCATGCTATCCAACACCAAGACCATTTTTTGTCTCTTCTTGTTTATTTATCACTCAACTTATTTGTCCGCGCAAAACACGAAGCTGAGTGGGATGGATCAAATGAAGTGGAAAAAAGTACTACCTGGCGTTTGGAAAGCGGAGATTGGCGAATTGCAGTTAGATCCTTTCAACTACACCAACCCTCCTAAAGCTAAGGCCATCCAGAACCTCGGTGAAGCAAGTTTTCCATTCGATGCGCAAAAGACACTCCACCATCAGACCCCAACGCGCATTGGGATTCGACTACCATTGGAGGAGGAGGAAAAAATCTATGGACTAGGCTTGGAGTTTGAAGGTATAAATCGACGCAAGCAGGTCTACACCTTGAAGGTGGATCATTATGGTGGCGTGAAGGGTTATACCCACGCGCCAGTCCCCTTTTACATATCGAGCAAGGGGTACGGGGTTTTAATTAATTCTCCGCAGCGAGTGAAAATCCATGTAGGTGTCAGTAATCGAAAAGATAGTCAACTTCCTGAGTTGGTTGATCGGACCACCGGAGGGAACAAATGGGCCGCTCGCCCACTTTCTGATGCAGTCGAAGCAAGTGCCATTGGCACTGGGATGGAAGTTTATGTCTTCGCTGGCAATACTGTACTCGAGGTCGTACAGCGGTACAACTTATTTTGCGGGGGTGGAGTACTACCGCCCAAATGGGGTTTGGGATTCTGGCATCGGGTTCATACGCAAAGTTCGGATCAAGATGTGTACAAAGAAATAGCAGATTTTGAAAAGAATGACTTTCCCTTGGACGTGATCGGCCTGGAGCCCGGCTGGCAGAGTTTCGCCTATCCTTGTTCCTATGATTGGGATGAATCGCGCTTCCCTGATCCAGGAAAGTTTGTGGATGCGCTGTCTCAGAAAGGAATCAAGGTCAATCTTTGGGAGAATCCCTATGTCGCTCCAAGTTCAAGTATGTACTCCTCTATCAAGCCTTATACTGGGAGCCATACGGTCTGGTTAGGAGAGGTCCCAGATTATACCCTAGAAGCAGCCCAAAAAGTATTACTGGGCCATCATCAAAAGAAACACTTGGATCTGGGTGTCAGCGGATATAAGCTCGATGAGGTAGACGGCTATGACGTCTGGTTATGGCCTGATCACCCTTCTGGACATGATGCCGTTGAAGTTAGACAACTCTATGGACTCATTTTACAGCACCTTTTGCAAGAACATTTGCGAAAGCAAAATCGAAGGACTTACAACTTGGTCCGTTCCTCCTATATTGGCGCTAGCGATAAAAGTGCCGTCATTTACAGTGACTACTACCAGCACAAGCCTTATGTAACGGCCCTCGCTAACTCATCTCTGACTGGCCTGTTGTGGACTCCTGAAATAAGGAGTGCAAAATCTGCCGAAGAATGGATCCGGCGATTCCAGACGGTCTGCTTCTCTCCCATGATGATGCTGAATGCCTGGTACAGCGGTACAAAACCCTGGAGTTTTCCAGAAGTGACCGATCAGGTCCGAGAAGTCATCGTGCTGAGAAAAAGGCTCCTCCCCTACCTCTATACTGCTTTCCATAATTATCAAAGCAGTGGCAGCCCTCCCTTCAGAGCAATGGTGCTAGAACAGGGATTCGCTGAAGATGAAAAACTAGTTGGTGGCCAGTTGGACGATATCACCAATCCATATGCCGAACTACAAAGGCTAGAGGTCAGTGATCAGTACATGATGGGACCTTCGATCTTGGTAGCTCCAATTTTTACGGGTGAGAAGAGCCGAAAGGTTATTTTACCGAAGGGGAAATGGTATGATTTCTACACTGGCCAATTTGTCGGAGATGGAGAGTCAATCACTGTCAAGGCAACGCTGGGCCAGATTCCGCTTTTCGTCAAGGATGGTGGAATTATCCCAATGATTGCCGAAGGGGAAGATCTTAATAGCGACACTCCCAAGTTGGAGGTCCGCCACTACGGTACGACAACGGCGAGCTACTTGCTTTACAATGATGATGGAGTAAGTTATGATTTTGAAAATGGAGCCTACTCGATTACGGAATTAGTGGTTAGTCGTAGGAAAGGTGGGAAATTACAGGGAAAACGCAAGCTTACAACAGCTTACCAAGGGTTTGACTATGGTAAAATTGATTGGAAATGGATGAGCGCGGGAAAATAGCAAATTGACTACCCTACTCCGTGAATCTTCGACAGAAAGAAAGTAGCCATAAAAATCCTGCTGTGAACTAAAAAAATTTATTAGTTGTTCTTGTTCATGTAAGAAAATGGTTGTAAGTTTGCAACCGCTTTGGGGCAATGGCCCACTAGAGCATTTCTCAAAGAGAAATATTGATTTCTTTAATTCATTGTAAATGAATGATTTGGCTCCGTAGCAATTGCCTGTCTACCGACAGGTAGAGATACCCGCCTACCGGCAGGCAGGGAGCATCCCGATCACAGATCGGGAAGGTTCCAGGTTCGAAGACGCTAGGAGTGATTACAGATCAATTTGTATTCTTTGAAATAGTTTTTGGCTCCGTAGCTTAATTGGATAGAGCACCTGACTACGGATCAGGAGGTTCCAGGTTCGAGTCCTGGCGGAGTCACTTTGATTTGGTGTAAGAGCCAGGAAGAGAAGTTTATCCCGATTCTATGTATAGGAAAGGGATCATCGGGAAGTCCTGGCGGAGTCACTATTATGTTAGATTTGTTGGGCGCTCCATTCTTGGCACTGGCTAAGGTTGGAGCGTTCGAACGCTAAAGCGGCAGTGTTATGTCTAAAGTATGTCAATTGACGGGTAAGCGCCCAATCTCGGGAAACAATGTGTCTCACTCTAATCGTAAGACCAAGCGTCGTTTTGTGCCTAATTTGCACAAGAAGCGTTTCTTCATTCCTGAAACGGGAGAATGGGTGACTTTGAAAGTATCTTCTTCTGCCATCCGCAACATCAACAAGCTAGGTATTTATGCTTACTTGAAGAAGTTGGAGCGCAAAGGAGTTGATACTGGTGTTAAATTATAATTTGATTACTATTTAAGTATTTATATCATGGCAAAGAAGAGTAAAGGAAATCGCCAGCAAATCATCTTGGAATGTACCGAACACAAGAAATCTGGTATGCCCGGTACTTCTCGGTATGTGACGCAAAAGAACAGGAAGAATACGCCTGATAGACTAGAGCTAAAGAAATACAATCCTATACTTAAGCGCGTAACTGTACACCGAGAGATTAAGTAAGATTTTGCACTTGCATGATCAAGTGGATATCCTTATTTTTGACATCCTTACAGCACTTCACGCTTAAAATTCGAATATTATGGCAAAGGTATCAAAGAACGCACGGGTCGCGCAACGTAAAGCTAACGCTGGATCGGGTCGTGACTTTGTAAAAGTAGTTCAAAGTGTAAAGAATCCTAAGACTGGAACATACTCTTATAAAGAGGTGATGATCCACAAGGATAAAGTGAAAGAATTCTTGGCTAAGAAATAAGACCAAGACTGACTTTCAGCCCCCAAAGAGGCTTTTCTGACCAAGGAAAGCCTCTTTGTGCATTTGTAGATATTGATATCCTCTTCATAAATAGGTTGGAATCAAACCTTCCCGCCGCTTTCTAATCCACCATCGCTATGAGCTTTTTTTCCAAGTTTTTCAATAACGAAAAGAAAGAAGACCTAGATAAGGGCCTTGAAAAAACTAAAACCAGTTTCCTCGGTAAGATCTCCAAGGCTATCGCCGGTAAATCTACCGTTGACGTAGAGGTATTAGATGAATTAGAAAACATTTTGGTGTCTTCTGATGTGGGGATTGACACTACCGTCAAGATTATTGAGCGGATCGAGGAGCGAGTAGCACGCGACAAATACTTTGCTAGCGAACTGCAGAATATTCTGAGAGATGAGATCGTGCAATTGCTGGCTGAAAATAATACCGTAGATCTAGAAGATTACAGCTTACCCACAGAGGAATTTCCTGCCATTATTCTAGTTGTTGGTGTAAATGGCGTCGGCAAGACCACTACTATTGGTAAAATTGCTCATCAGTACAAAAAGCAAGGTAAAAAGGTAGTGCTAGGTGCAGGTGATACCTTCCGTGCAGCAGCTGTAGATCAATTGAAGATCTGGTCGGAAAGAGTAGGATGTGACTTCTACAGCAAAGGTATGAATACGGACCCTGCGGCTGTAGCCTACGAAACGGTAGAGTACGCCATCAATAATAAATGTGACGTAGCCATCATCGATACAGCTGGGCGCCTCCATACCAAGATCAACTTGATGAAGGAGTTGAGTAAAATCAAACGTTCCATCAGTAAAAAAATGGATACGGCACCTCATGAAGTGTTATTGGTATTGGATGCCACCACCGGTCAGAATGCCATCGAACAAGCTAAACACTTTACCGCTGCTACGGAAGTGAGTGCCTTAGCATTGACCAAATTGGATGGTACTGCCAAGGGTGGTGTGGCCATTGGTATCTCCGACCAGTTTAAGATTCCAATCAAATATATTGGTGTAGGTGAAGGTATGGAGCAACTCCAAATCTTCAATAAAAGAGCATTTGTGGATTCTATCTTTAGCGGCCCCCCCCAAGAATAAATGCTCCCCTCCTTTCCTTGGGCGTTGATGAGATAACCTATTCTTCAAGCCCAAGGAAAGCTGTTCTTCAGATCCCTAAGTGATCATCTTCTTTTAGTCTTTCCATAAGTAGCCTTCCTCCTCTCCCCTTATCGTTTGCTACGCTTCCCATTTTCCCAGATTTACCCATTACAACTGAAATTTCCTTCCCTAGAGCTGTTACTTGTTGCGTTTTTCCAGTCTAAAAAGCAAATTCCCAGAAACTGGAAAACAACTACACCTCAATTTTCACAGCAATATTCTGACAATCAATCAGAAATAAATGTGAAGAAAAAAATTAGAAAATTTTACGGGGATGGAAAATAATAAAACTAAGCCAGGAGAAGTTATACAAGCTATAAAATGGAATTCTGATTTTGTTGGAATTTACCATATGAGTTTCGGTTCAAATTTTAACCACCTAAATGATTTGAACGCACAGAAACGACAGCATCACACCAAAAACTCCAGTCTTAAACAGTTTGAACAAGACTCATCCCACAGCTTTCCGTTACTACATGATCCTATACCCGTTACTACCGTAACAGCGTACTTGACTACGAATACCCGTACGGCGACTGGACAACAACCGGCATGTACTACCAGAACTAGTAGACTCGTTACTGATACCCCTACTCCTGCACATCTCCAGAATCGGAACTAGCAGCAACATTCGCTTTAAGCTTGATTACATTCTTTCATCCAACATCTACTCCTATGCTCTACGATTACCAAATCAAAAACCTGGTTATGAGAACCCTACTAATGACATTCGCCCTAATCAGTGTCCAATCGCTAGGCTATAGCCAAGAACGCCTTATCGGCGCTGACTACAATGCCTACTATGATTGGTTCAATAAATATTCACAGACGGCTAAGCAATATGAAAAAGGGAGCACCCTATATGTTTTTGGGCATGAAATAAAAATCTATCAAGGCCCTTGTGAAGACGCCAAGGTGGTTACCCATCTTGAAATGGGACAAACCGTAAAGAATTTGGTGGACTATACGGAAGCCATGCATGTACCTGAAGACGAGATCAATGGCTATGGAGATATTTGGTACCAGGTTGGAGGACGAGATGGCAACGGTAAACGCTTCTCCGGATACCTATGGGGCGGCCACATCGCCAAAGCTTGGGCTTACCATGATTTCACTGGAGATCAGCGTAAAGAGCTCGTTATGTTGGGGCTTTCTCCAGCTCCCAAGCGCAATGTGAGTGACATCAAGGCAGAGATTCGGATCTTACAGAATGGAAGCCTCCTATACCAAAAGATAGTACCAGGTCTTTGTGTTTTTGAAGATTGTGGTTCCAACGTTCTACTAAGAATGATTCCGAACGCTCCAGTAGCAGGAAGTTTCATGCTAGAGGCCAGCACCATGACGGTCAGCTGTTTTGCTGGCATTGAAAAAGCCTATTATAACTGGGATGGTCAGCGATTGAATCTAGCCTACCATGCCGAATATACCACGAAACATCAATTTGCCAATCAGCCTTTCCAGCTGGAAGCACCTAATGGCTCCGTCCAGATATGTCGTTATAGTCAGGAGGGGAACAACTTTACGCCAGAATGGAGTTGCAAGGAAATCACACCTGAAGCCACCCCTCAACAGGTGCGTCCGAAAGCAGCTCCAGTAGCTCGGGCACGATAAATCTCGATCACATATAGAGAAACTACACGATCTTGCAAGAAGGGAAAGTCTATTGGAACGGGCTTTCCCTTCTGCATGTTTGGAGCTCACAAATTATACCTATCTTCGCCTAAAACATGACCACTTCCAGCACGGGGTTTTCTAAAACCTGGCGCTTATTGATACGTCTATTGGGTTTTTCGCTCACCTTATTATTGCTCACTGTTCTCTTTTCTTTTGTACTCTTCCAGGTATTTGGAATGTCTGCTCCTTTTGGGGAGGATACCGAAATGGCGGATCTGAATATCAATTCAATGATCTTCTTCTGGACTGCCTTGACGATTGCTACTTTCCTAGCAATATATCTCTTCTGGGTTAGGATAGATAAAGACTCCTGGCGGCTCATCGGCTTGAAAGATGCGAAAGGCTGGTCGAACTTTTGGTATGGAACCGCTTTAGGCGCGGGCATGATTAGTACGGGCTATGTACTCATGTTGATCTTTGGTGTAGCTACCTTTGAAGCCGGGAATTTTGTATTTGGTTCTTTCCTCGCTTGGCTCGTCTTCTTCTTGATCCAACCCTTCTTCGAAGAACTACTCTTTCGCGGCTACGTACTTCGCCTGGTCGAACGATATTTCAGTACTTGGACCGCCATTATCATTTCCTCTATCCTCTTTGGACTAGTACATGCGCCCAACGATAATTTTTCCATCTTGGGACTACTAAGCATTGCTTTATCTGGCCTGCTGATGGGTTGGCTTTTTGTAAGGACAGGCTCCTTATGGGCTCCAACTGGTCTTCACTTCAGTTGGAATTTCTTTCAGGGAGTAATCTACGGCTACCCCACAAGTGGGATCAACACCTACGAAATTATGGCCAATCAATATAGTTCTCCGGGATGGTTATCCGGGGGCGATTTTGGCTTCGAAGGCTCCATATTGGCCGTCCTCCTCTTGGCAGGTGTGTTCTATTGGGATTTGAAGAAAGAGAAAATCGACACCCCTCTGCCTGCCGATCCATGGGAGGATGAACTAGATACTATGGCCTAGGCTTAGATTCTACAAGGCGATATACATCTTATTCGTGATTTTCCACTGCCCATTCATTTTTTGCAGGGACAATACGTCTACATAGACCTTATCCCCAACTTCCATGCGGATAACGGCCACCGCCATTTTTGCAGAGACCACATCGATGCTTTGTACCTATAGCTTTGCCTTCGCCAATACCTCTTTAGATAATTTCTCTCTCGATCCCCACTTGGGAATAATCTCCTTGAAGTATCCATTCTCGAATTCCTCCTCCCCTGCTTCATTAGTGCTAGGCAGCTTCATGGTCCCATTTTCGGTATCGAAGGCGCGTTCGAGACGGGCTTGGTCCCGATGAATGTAGCCCTGGAAGTAGTTTTCGACGCTGGTCTTGACCATGGCTAGGTCGTCTGCATTTTCTTGGGAAAAACCGGGAAGCGCTAAAAATAAACTAGCAAAAAAACAAAGAATCGTAATCGGTTTCATCTGATCAAGTTCAAAGGTTCGGATTGGAGGGTAAAGGTAGCCAAATTCGACATTATCTATTCTCCTTTGCTTAGGCCTGGGGATAATTCTGATTAGGAGAATCGTAACAATAGCTGAAAATATGGAACAAAATCAGACTAATCGGAACAGAATTGTAACAATAGCTAAAACTTTCCAGCTTTAAAATACTCATATTTGTAGTGACTTCACCGGTGAAGGATTTTGCCACCTAAAATCCTTCCTATATGAAAGCTCGTATTTATCTTTTCTGCGCATTATTCTCGTTTTTAACGACATCACATTTACAAGCTCTAAGGATTAGTATACCATTCAAACTGGCCGGCAAGATGATCATCTTACCCGCCACCGTAGACGGCATTTCGGGAAATTTCATTCTCGATACGGGGATTCCGCATGCCGTTTTGAATGCAGCCTACTTTGATGGGCAAAAAGTAGACCGGGTTTATAGCAGTGTCTTGGGTGCAACACCTAAGATCAAGGCGACGCATGCCAAGATAGAACTAAAGGGCTTGTGCTGGAAAGGAGTATATGCCGAAGTACTCCCCTTGGAACATCTAGAGACGATCAAAGGGATGCCAATTCTTGGGCTGCTCGGTGGCCGTATGCTGCGGAATTACATGCTTTGGATAGACTATGCGCAGAAGTTGATCTGGCTAGAAAAGGATGGGGAGCACTGGGAAACCTCCTTTTTTCCCCTGCATTCCCGGGAATCATTGGAAACGCAAAGCTTTCGCTTCAAGAATGGTAGCCCAAGTATAGAGGTTGAGCTTGGAAAGGCTAGCTACCTGTTTAGTCTAGACACCGGAGCAGAAACCAATGTTATTCACTCCAAGTATCAAACTGCCTTTGCCCCTTTTTTTAATCTGGAGCGGCAGAAGGTACTGACCAGTTTCACCAAAAAGACTGACCGAATCACCTCTACGCTTATCTACGATATGAAGGTGAAGGGAATGGAGTGCCAACCCATGATCAGTACTTTTCTCGACTTGAGCGATTGGAATACCAGTACGAAGGGGCCAAAAGTAGCAGGAATACTGGGCTATGAATTCTTACATCAGTTTAGGATATGTATAGACTTTAAGTCTAGGATTTTGTACTTAATTCCCAATCACAAGCTGGAAAAACGAGCCTTGTATATGACAAAGAAATAGGCGTTAACTTGATATTATCCCAATAGTAGGTTAAATTAAGGGTTCCTTTAGTAGAATTATGCTCTCAAACCTTCCTTTAACGAATTATCGGTTTTATTGAATCAGCACTGTGTGTTTGGATTAGGAATCTCATGTGCTTCGTAAACCATGCTTGAAGTGGCTCTTTGGACGCTGCGGTCCCAAGTCTTCTTTCAAATGGTTACTAGGAGCAAGGGCTATCCTATTGATTTTTAGACCAAAAGTCTAAAGATCAAACTATCCTGATCAAGCAAAGATCTTGGAGATGGCAGGCCCGTCTTCCATCCTTGTCATTGATGATTCTCTCCCTTTTGGAAAACCCAAAGGTCCCTGAAAATTACTCCTTCAAGATTTGGAAAAACTATTGCAACAATAGTGAAGGGCATTGCTTTGCCGCATCCTAAGGTTTGCCAATGTCGATGCATTGCTAATATTAACTTAAAATTAAATGATATGAAAAGACAATTCTTTCCTTCCGCTCTGGTAGTCTTCAAATGCCGGTCACCAGCTTCCGTAACAATTTCTTAGAAACACCTAATCCAGCTGACCAATTAAACTTCAACAACCTCAGGAAAGTACTTCGAGCTAGAAAAGCATGCTCGAAAACAAAACAACACACCATAAAACCTAAAATACCAGACTATTATGTACACAAGATTGTTCATCAGCGTTTTATTAGTAACCCTATCAACCATAGCTCGTACCGCTAACCCTGCTCAAATCCCCATTAAACTTGTAGGGAAAATGATCCTAGTTCAAGCCACGATCGACGGGATAGAAGGCAACTTTATTCTTGACACAGGGATTCGCAATGTCGTGCTCAATTCCAAGTATTTCAAAGGATCACCCATTGATCGTCAATTTCATGGCATTAACGGAGAAGTGGGTGAGATGCAAGCCGCCTATTTCCAAGTGGAATTAGCCAGTTTTAGATGGAAAGGGATTTATGCGGAGATCATTCCATTGCAACACCTTGAAAGTCTAAAAGGTAAACCGATTCACGGGCTTATTGGAGGACATATATTTCGCAATTATGCGCTCTGGCTGGATTATGCTGGACAGGAAATGTGGCTGGAAAAAACGCCGGAGAGTTGGGCCACTTCTTTCTTTTCTTCAGATAATCCTTCTATGATTGAGGCGCAACAATTTAAGTATAAAGGAGGAAGTCCATGTATTTCCATAAACATTGGTGGAAGCCCATTCATGTTCAGTTTAGATACCGGGGCCGAAACTAATATCTTAGACACTCGCTTCAAAGCTGCTCTATCGCCTTACTACAACATTGACTCCCAAACTGTGCTATATAGCTTTAGGAAGGAATCTAGCGAAACTTCTTATACGCGATTATACAGCTTGCAAGTGGGGAGGCTGCCTTGCAGACCGATGCGTACGTCTTTCTTGAATTTAAGTGAATGGAATAGAGTCTCTGCTGGTCCGACTGTTGATGGTATCCTCGGCTACGAGTTTTTTGATCAATTCAAAGTGTGTATTCATTTCAAAAAACGGATGATCTATTTGATACCTAATGAGGATCCACATGCCAGAGAAATCTTTACCACCAAGAAATAACTCGATGCTAAGGTTCTGATTTATTCTTCAAATTCTAAGCTAAGAAATTAACCGTCCGAATCCTGCTGACCTTCCCGGGAACAGGCAGGATTCGGAAATTTTCCTTTCCCCTCCCCTTTCTACTCAGATCGTGATTCTATAAGTCATAAAAGAAGGCCAAAATATTGATCTGGAAACAATGACTAAAGCTTCTGGAACAATAGCTAATATGAGTTTCGGGGCTGCCTAATACCTTGCCAGCGGATTAGAAACAAGCACCAAATATAATATGACCCTAAAATCAATTCCTGCAACCCAACGGTTGCTAAATCAAGCCACTCTAGAATTGGTGAACGGCTCAAGAGCCAAGGTAAGTAAGACCATTAATCAACTTCGTGAGGAGTTTTTCCTACTAAAACACCAGATAGACAAAAGGCAGTGGCAAGCGCTCACCCAAGAATTATTACATCATCCGATTACCGATCTGCTGGCGGAGGCTCCACAAATAGAACATAGTCAAAAATGGCCGAGAGGCTATCGTGGCGATGCTCAAATGATGGACCTGATCTATGGGACAGGACAAACGGGGAAGAAACTAGCTCATACTTCCAATCTGGGTAGATCCATTCATGAGACGCAAGCAGACTGGCCCACTCATCGGGCAGCCATCCGGCGCCTCCGCACCATCGCCCATGCAGTGGACGAACAAGCTGAAAAGACCAACTATGCCATGGCTATACTTTCTGTTGCCTGCGGACATCTTCGAGAGTTAAGCTTCTCTCATACTTGGCAGAACCAGCAGTTCGCGCGCTGGGTGGCAATGGACCAGGACTCCCGTTCTCTAAAATTGATTCAGGAACACAGAGGAACGAATCGCCTCGAATTCTGGGAGAAGTCCATTGTCTCTCTGCTTCGTCACCCCCAAACCCAACAATTTGATTTCATCTATGCAGCGGGACTCTATGATTATCTAAATAAGCGCATTGCCCGGCAGCTGACGGCCCAATTGTTCAGTATGTTACGTCCTGGAGGAAGACTGTTGGTAGCTAACTTCACGCCCAATACTACGGAAATGGGCTTCTTAGAAGCCTTCATGGATTGGCCACTCATCTATCGAGATTTGGGTGACATGACCGAATTGGCAGCTGTTTTACCGCAAGGAATAGCCCAATTTCGCGTGTTCTATGATCTCCCAAATGAAAATAATCGGTTGGTTTACCTTGAAGTGACTCGAAAAAATGCGTAACTTTTCGGGAAGTTTAGCACACATTCCGAAATAGTAATACACATATAAAACAAAGAGTCCTGCTAATAGCATCAGGTTGATACCAGATGTGCCAATATAGTCCTTCAACAAACTAAGAGCTAGATCAAGTCTTGATTGCTGATCACATTCTTGCCAATTGATCTAAGCAGCGCTTTCTTTTCTTTGCCGGAAGGCAAAACTCATCCAGAACGCATTAGAAGTCCCTGTTGGTCGTTACCCAGCGGAGGGCTAGCGATATGGCTTAAGCAGCGAAAATAAAAAGGAGGACTATCATCCCGCTCAGGCCAAGCAGGTCGTTTAATCCGGTTGGAATCAGAAGAAGGTCACTTACAACTAATAGAAGACATATATATATATACATACCGCTAAGCAACCAAAAAAGTAAAACAAATGAAATTGATTCTACCACCATAAACAAACCCATTATGAAAGAAGACGCCTTTCTAGTGAAAGTCCGTCGAAGTGTCGAACGCAATATGGCTGATGAGAAATTTGGCATTACTGAACTTTGCCAATCTCTGGCCATTAGTCGTACGCAGCTTCATCGGAAATTGAAGGCCGTTACCGGGCAGTCGACCTCCTACGTTGTCCGCTCCATCCGATTGGAACGAGCTAAAAAACTATTGGAAACTACAGATTTGAACGTGTCAGAAGTGGGCTATGCCGTTGGCTATGCCAACAGCAGCCACTTTACCCAGGACTTTAGGAAAGAGTTTGGTAAACCTCCAAGGGAGTATAAGAAAAGCTAGTGAGCGATAAACTTCTGTATCACTTGGAAGAACCAACAGGATTAGTACTTGAAAAACAGGCTATATTTTGGGGAATTGTGATTTCTCGAAAAAAAGTAGTAGCTCTCATTTATCTGCGCGGAAAGCTACTACTTCAAATTACACATTAGTAAACTCTATAGTAATACCATTCAAAGTTAAATGAGAATAAGCTGCTCCGCTTTAGTGATTGTTACAATTATTTAGGTATTGTTGCAATCATGGCAATCGATTGCATAAGTCGATAATTATATGCTACTATCTTCATAGTCGTGGACACTGAAAATCTACCTACCTGTCTTATTTCTCTCTCTTCGCATTACAAGCTTCCGTAAAATCCTTATTTTGCCGGCAAACATTTGTCAACATGAAAGCCATACTAATCCCCGAATTCGGCGCTCCTGAAGTCATGCAAATGGGAGCGTGGGAAACGCCAGCACCCGGTCCCAAAGAAATAAGAGTTAAGATTAAGGCAACGGCCTTAAATCGAGCAGATACAATGCAGCGCCGAGGGGTATATCCACCTCCCCCTGGTGAGAGTCCCATTCTAGGGTTGGAAATGGCGGGTGTGGTAGAGAAGATTGGTGATGGCGTCACGAAGTGGAAGGAGGGAGATCGAGTATGTGGATTGTTGGGTGGTGGCGGATATGCGGAATACTGTGTGACGCATGAGGATATGGCCATTTCTTTACCGGATCAATTATCTTTTGAAGAAGGAGCAGCAATTCCTGAGGTGTTTTTGACGGCTTATCAAGCCTTACATTGGTTGGCGAAGATAGAGGCGGGAGAGAAAATCCTGGTACATGCCGGAGCCAGCGGAGTCGGAACTGCAGCGATTCAATTGATTGGCCTAGCAGGAGCTGATGCCATCGTGACAGCCTCCGCAGGTAAACACCAGACCTGTTTGGACTTGGGGGCTAGCCATGCGATCGATTACAAAAAGGAAAACTTCGAAGAGGTAGTGAAAGAATTGACGGATGGCGCGGGGGTACAAGTGATCGTAGACTTCATTGCAGCGCCCTACTTCCAAATGAATCTCAACAGCTTGGCGCTGGAGGGACGCTTAGTTATGCTTTCCTTAATCGGCGGAGTGAAACCGGAAGGCGTAAATCTGGCGCCTATTTTGCGCAAGCGCCTCCAAATTATAGGTACCACCTTGCGGGCGCGCAGCTTGGAATATAAGATTGCCTTAACAAAGGATTTGCAGACGAATTGCATGCCCCACTTTGCTAGCGGTAAATTGAAACCCATCATTGACTCGGTCATTCCTTGGACTGAAGTAGTGCAAGGACATCAACGAATGGAAAGCAATCAAAATGCGGGGAAGATTGTGATGGTAGTGAGCTAATGGTGGCAGCCTAAATTATAGAAAATAAATATAGCTTGGAGTTAGAAGTGAAGCAGCTAGGTCCAGATCTATGCCATTTCCAGGTCATCCGACCATTCGTGTTGGGGTTCCTCTCTAAACAATTCTCCCATTCGTCGAAACAGCCATCGAAAGATCATGATGCCTAGAGATACCCATCCCCCAGGCTTCATCAATCGGCTAATGGCCTTAATCACGAACAACACGACGTCAATAAAGAAGATCATACTTTTCCGCATCATATCCAGTGCAGCCATATGGGCTTTAATTTCGGCAGTAGACGCACTTTGGGGTACAAAATTTATGGCGTCAAAATCCAGCTGGAAACGGGTAAAAACGGGAAGGGTGTTTTCCTGTGGATTGGCTTTCGGAGCTACGATTGGACGTCCCAGTAAGAGATGAGAGAGATAGCGAAAGCCTTTGGCAAACAGTTGAAAACCCTTGCGAATTCTATCTATGATAGCTTTAGCAAAAGAAAAGATGAGTCCCAATACTTTTTTGAAAGCACCAATAATCCAGCTCACAATTTTTCCAATTCCTCTGATTAATCCATTGAAGAAGGATTTGTTCTTCATGCTTACGTATGATACCCTTCGCTTAGGAGATCCACTTGCAGCATCGTAACATTTGTTCAGGCTTTTCTCCGTTAGAATTGCTCTATCTATCTTTTCATCACTTACTTGAGCTTTGGTTCGAAGTTCTTCAATGATTGCTGCCTCATTCTCACCTGCTGCACTACTTTCTTCAACGGTACTAACATAGTTCTGCAAAATCTGGTGCATGTCTTCCAGATCAATCGCGATGATTCCTTTCTTATCCTTGTGAAATACAGAGCGTTTCACGGTTCTTTTAGAATACTTTTGGAACTTCTTTTTACGCACATGAGCTTTATCGCCTTTCTCCCAGAGACTTAACTCTAAGTTATAAGCATCCAGTACGGCTTCGTGCGACATCTTCCCCCAATCTCCATCAATGGCCCCAAGATAAAAGCTGGTCTGCCACAATTTAAGCTGCAATAGACGGCAGGCAATATTAGCATAGATCCCTGCCTTTAGCCTTTCGGCACGATTGATGCGCCCTATCGTCCATTTTGGACTATTCCCACTGTTATTTACTGCGGGACGATCCATATAAACCAATTCATAATCCAAGGCTGTAAACTGATCCTCGTTCTTTTGGAACTTATAGGTAATAGCGTAGGCTTTATCCTGTATCGTTTCTGGGACGGCTGAAAAGAAAGCCTCAAATAGTTCATCTAAATCGCAGACCTGTGCCCAGAATTCTGAAGAGATCGTAGCCTCCTTTAGTTCATCCGCCTCTATGTTAGGCGCAGGATTGCTCCCTAACTTTAGGATATTGTCTAAACTAATCGTGTATTTGATCATGGATCGGTCAAATATATCTGCATCATCCAAGGCCTCATCCATGGCGAAAATTACGCGCATTCGAAAGGCCAAAGAACGACCGTAGCAGGAATCTTCTCCGATCTCATAATCATCAGGAGGGGCTAGAGAACCATCAAAAGAGGTATACTTAGCGATGGCCTCAGCAATGGAGGCTAAGTGTTGCTCAACCCAGAACTGCGTCAAGAAGGGACCAGGATCATAAGAATTAAGTAACTCGCGAATATCGGCTGCGGTCTCTTGTCGTAGATACTTATCTACTCCTTTTATGACGGGAATGAGAAATTCCCGTTGCTCAAGGATTTGTTTTTTATGACCTTGATACGCTAGAAACTCTTGTTCAGAGATATACCGTAAATCAACCAAATGCTGGGTGAGTTGATGCCACAACCCACGCAGCTGGTTTTGTTTATCACTAATGATAGAGCTATTTCCTGGCAAGATGGGGCTTACCGGAATCCTATAAGTATTAGCCATGTCCCGTTCGACCAACCTCTCCAGTTCTTCCAAGGAGGATTTGCCACCAGCGTCTTCCTGGAAGATCTGATCGCAATGCTGCTTGAATTTGGAGACTTTTGAAAGATCTTCGGACATGGACTAGGAGTTTCCCGGCTCCTTTCTACCAAATTTAGGTAATAATCTAGCCACTATCTCTGCCCGGGCTTTGGAAGCCATATCCACGGACTTAAAGTGCAATTCAGCTAACTCTTTTCCTACTTCACCTAAATCATTGGCGACAAAATTGTAGGTATCCTTATCAATATTGATCCGAGTCGCGGCCACTATGGACAACTTCGCTTTACCATCAACCTCGCCTTCTATTCTGGTGAACAACTCATCAAAATCAATGACACTCTTTGGCTTGACGTCATGTGTGCTGCGGTGCTCTTTGTCAGTTACCTTTACTTTCATGCTGCCAGTTACCGTCACCACATCCAGGGTGACTAGATCCTTAATAAAACTCATATGGTTGGTTTTAGGTGAATAATCAAGATTTTATGAATGGTGCTGGTCCCGATTTAGTAAGGACAAGTCTATTCAGATTGTAGCTCACGACAAGTGAGAACCATCAACTAATATTAAGAATATGTAATAATTGTAGAAATTTACCTAAATGGTCAAGGAGACAAATAAAACGGGGACAAAAACACGTTTATGATTCGCTAAAAGTAATAAAACTGAGACAATAACAGGAAGGAGTCTCAGGAAAATCATTCATAGATCTAATTTAATTAATGGCTCATAAAAGGAATATCGGTCGTTCCAGATGTGAACGGTGTAAAATCCTGCTGGGATAAATTGTACCTGGAAACCATCTTCCTCGACTTCAGTTTGATAGATCCTTTTTCCGGAAGAATCGATCACTTCTACCCTAGCTCCATTCATAGCTCGCCCCTTAATCTTTACTACCCCCAAGGTAGGATTGGGAAACAACAGAATACCATTGCTCTGACCGGGTCGACTACTCAGTCCATCCCCGTCGCAAGAAGCCAAGATTTGTGCTCGGGTAGAGCAACCGGATAGGTTCTCCGCAATAGCATAGGAGGCCGAAGGAATGACGAGATACTGGCAGATACTTTTGACGTCACAGATGGACAGGGAGGCATTCGACAATAGGGCTAAGTCTTGGATACTTTGCCAGTGGACACTGTCGATCCCTGTTAGATTGGATAGTACTGGATTATTGTAAACCTGCAATAATCCATTGATCTCCCTGAGGTTGATTAAGGATGTAATATTCGTCAGTTGATCGTTATTGACGATTTGTAAGAAACCGCCAACCGAGGTGAGTGTTGAGAGGCCATTGAGGCCACTTAACTTGATATTTTGATCAATAATTAGATCTGAACCAACTGTTTCTAGGGTCTCTAAGGCATGTAAACTCTGCAGTATAGGATTATCGTAAATCTGCAAAACCTCTCCTACTGCTCGCAACTGATTCAATCCGTTCAAACTGGTCAAGGCCGGATTTGACAAAATGCTGAACTGGCCGCCAATCCAAGACAGACTGTCCAGGCCTGATAACTTCACCAAAGAAGTATTAGACACCAAAGAAAGGTCTTGTCCTATAGTATCAAGCTGCTGCAAGCCATTCAGGTCTCGCAACTCTGCATCATTGGCAATCCGAAAGCTTCCATAGATCTGCTCCAAAGCAGCAAGTCCTTCCAGAGATTGCAGGGAGTTATTGTTGAGTAGTAGTAGATTTCCGCCGATAGCGGATAGCTGTTCCAACCCAGAAAGCTGTGTTAAAGCGCGGTTGTTTCGAATCTCTAAGGATTGTGTAATGGTCGTAATTTGGGCCAAGCCGACCAGAGATTGAATATCACCTACTACCTCCTCGTCTATGATAAGGTTTTTAGGTATATCAACGCACCTAGGATAGTTTGCCGCAAACTCGTCAATATCAGCCTGAGAACGGAGCAGGAGGTCTTGGCTAGGGCAAGTTTGAGTCAACAAAGATACACTGCCTAGTAAGGGAAGACAGAAGAGCGCATTTTTAAGCAGTCGTTTGCTAAAAGGTTGTAGTAATATGGTGATTATGCTCCTGATAATCGTACTTGAATTTGTCCCTTTCCATCCTCAAATAGATAAGCCGGGTATCGTATTTCAATCCGCTTCAATCCTTCAATTCGACGATCCAGAGAAAAGGGTGGTGGATCAAGTGCAATGACGGAGACGCTCAGGTCGGGATGAGACAAGATTTCTAATTTCAACTGTTCACCGTTTTGCTTAAGCAAGGCTCCCCCTTTAACCAGCTCCACCTCTGCGGTAGTCATCAATTGCCAAGCAATGATATTGGTGGAGCTAGAAACCTCGAGCTGATCCTCGATGAGTAGGGAGGTCGGGCTATCCTTAGTAAATCGTCGCTGTACGCTTTTGAGTTGTCCGGCAAATGTGGGCGACATGTCAAGCAATGCCGTTGGTTTTTCGTTTTGCTTAAATTCGGTGATGGTGGTTAGGCCATCCACAACATGCAGCGCATCATTCACTGTTAAAGTGCTATGCCCGTAGTTGTTTTTATTTAGTAGCTTCCAACGTTCGCAGTCTTGGCAGCGCCCCCACAATTTAAAGCCGGTTTTTTCTAGTTGATGATAATTTTGGTTGCCAGGATCCACTACCCATCGTACACCATTCAGCTCAAAAATGAAAGATCCCGCGTCCATGTTTCCATGATTTACCGTACCTCGTCCTCCCTTCCCTCCAAAGTAATACTGATGTTTATCCCCTACCCCGCCGGTAAAGAATACCACGGGGTTGGCTCCCTCTCCTTTCCAAGCAGTGGGAACTTTGGTAGCTTGACTGGGTTCAAATTGAGCTAGCCACACTAGTCCTGCTCCCGCATGTCGCGCCAATTTACCCATGGATTTCGGGTCTCTCAGAAATCTTTCCTTTTCAAAGTACAAGGGATTACCTGATTTTGCTGCAAACCAAGCTAAGGTGAGATCTCCGTTTTCCCGTCGTCGATCACCGCAATCGGCGAAGTTATAGTACCAATCCGAAGGAGCAGTGGCCAGTACGCGAAACATGGCGCTCTCCTTGAAAGCGGGATAATCTCCGAGACCGAAGTCCGTACCGAAGGCACTCTCAAACATGGATGCCGTTAAGACGGAAAAACTGGTCCCATAGCCCCAGTAGGTTGAGCCTTCAGGATAGACGCCATCCGGACCGTATTCGATCAAGGCGTGAGGCATGCCATCCAGGGCTCTGCTGATTGTCCGAGCTGCCAGTTCCGGCTCGTCTTCTGCTACGACGATGGCTGCCGCTATCATCCCGCCATGACAAACCTGGTTCCAGTTATTAGTGCCATTCACCCAGCCCGTATTACCTTTTTTGTTGTAGCTTGGCTTAATGCCTTTTTCCACCAAAGCCTTCTTACCCTACCCAATCGATGGCTATTGCAATAGCCATCGCCATCTCAGCTACATCCAGATAATGCGAAGGATTCCAGTCACTAAAACCACATACCGCTAGCACCTCTTGGTTGATTCGATCTAGATGGGCAGGATTCCGATCAATCCGATACACCATCCCCAGTACGTTCATTCGGTATAGCACCTCTCGGGAAACAGAAAGTAACCTGCGACCAATCTTAATGCGCTCAGCCACCGGCTTTTTCATAATTTCTTCAGCGTTCAAGAGCAGCGCTTGATACATATTCTGGACTACCTTATCCCGCTTCAGTTTTTTCCGGACTTGCTTTTCGATCGCAGCGTTTAAGATGAGCCTAGGGGTTCGCTTCGACAGATTTTCCTTCAGGTAGGACACGGACATAGGGTTTTCCAATTGAGGAATGTCCGGGTCGAGGCCAGTATTTTTGGAAATACTTGCTGCCGTTGAAGGGCTTACCATTAGGATCAGTAAACCCAAGATCAAGAAGGAAAACAATCGGTTCATAGGTTTGATTTTAGATCGGGAGCAAGTGATGCCCTTACTATTGCTAGTTTAAGGAAGGAGGCCTTGGCCTTAAACCCTGATTGATAAAGGCACTGGAAACCAAAGGGGTCTCCAGCACCTTTTCGCTCACTTTTACCAACCAGGGTTCTGTTTTAAGTTTGGATTCTGTGACAATGCACTAATCGGCAATGGCCACAGGTAATGCTTGCTTTCATCAAATACTGGATCCTCGTAGTCGGTACCTTTGTAGATTTCTAGATACTCAACTCCATCCACCATGCCGGATTGAACAGTCACTGTACCACCAGGATCTACAGCTGTCCTGTTGGCTTCATCCCAACGCATACCATAGTCCTTCTGTTCCAGTTTCTTGCCTTGCTTCCATCTTCGCAAATCGTCATAACGGAAGCCTTCCATAAACAATTCAATTCTTCGTTCACGTCGGATCTCAGCCAGTACAGCAGAAATTCCATCATCGGCATAACGTGGATCCATTTCCGGATTAGCATCCAAATGCACCATTCCGACACGATCACGAAGTAGATTGATACTAATGTCAAGGTCCTCCTGTGAGATCGTTCCACCACCCAATTCACACTTTGCTTCGGCATAGTTCAGCAATGCTTCGCCAAATCTCAACGTGATAGCTGGTGTTTCAGAAGAATTATAAGAGGCATGGGCTGCGCCTACCTCGTAAACCTTAATAATGTGATATCCCGTAAAAACTCTCAATCAACCTGCCATGCCCTGCACTCGCGGATAGGTATAACGGTCAAAATCATGATTACCATAACGATAAATGGCTTGGTCATCAGGATGGAGGACTGTTTGACGTAGGCGAGGATCACGGTTTTCAAAAATATCTTTGTACACCGCATCACCTTTATATAGCGGAGATAGTGTAATAGGTTTCCCATCTGTACACAAGTAGTCTTCCACCATGCTCTTAGTAGCACCGCCATTATAGCTTCGATGGTAACTTTGGACGTGATTAGTGAAAATTCCACGCTCATATCTTCTCCAATACAGTACCTCAGGATTTCCAGTAAGATCCGTCATGCGATGGCTAGCATTGTAATCACTGGCAGGGTCACCTGTTTGATAGAGAGAATAAGGTCCATCCTGCATCAACTCAAGCGCAGCATTAGCAGCTTCAGTCAGCCATTGTTCAGCTCCTGATAATCCATGATACTTACGCCAAGTACCTTCAAATAAGGCAACTCTCGACTTTATCAGTAAAGCGCCCCAACGATTAACTCTACCAGGAGCATTACCATCTCCCCAATCATTTGGCAAATGCTGGGTGGCAAAATTCAGGTCTTCCAAAACTTTACCCATCACGAAATCCCGACCATCCCGCTCTCCATTCAGAATTTCTTCATCATCGGTGCTCAGCTCTCTGTCTACCCACTGTGCTGATCCGAATTTAGAGATCTTATCGGCATAGAACCAGCCACGCATCAGACGTGCCTCGCCGACGTACTTATTTCGAGCCTCATCAGGAATCTGAGCCTTACCATAATTATCCATTCCAACATTAATAGCTCTCAGAAAATCAAATCCTCGATAGCCATATGGGAATGGGCCATTGGGTGGAAAATGCTTCCCCGCTCTTACCCTTTGATAGAGATCATGTCTAGGGTGGCGAGGAGCAGTGTTGTCAGAAAAACCGCTGATATGCCAGATGCCATATCTGTGGCTATTGAAGGCATCTCGATGCCCCATAAAAATGGGTACGTTTTCATCGAGACGAGCCAAATGGTATAGACTATTGTTGTATACTCTTAGGTCATTTTCAGTGTTCCAGAAAGATGAATTACTGATTTCATCCAAAGGAACTTTATCCAAAAACTCATCATTGCAACTGAAGGACAATAGCCCTAGAAAAGCGACTAGAATTGTTCTTATAAAATAATTTTTCATTGTCTTTACTTTTTTAGCCTTCTCTGATACTTCTCGTGGTCCTGGCTGGCTAGGAAGCCCAAGTAGACCCGCCTGGCCAATGGGACAAGACCACAAAAACTATCGGATAACCAATATTAAATTGATACTCTTAAACCAAAAGCAAAACTGCGCTGCTTGTAATACTCTTGTGTCAAAGTAGGTCTTACCTCAGGATCAAGTGGCTTACGCATATTGGTGAATTCCCAAATATTTGCTCCAGTCAAATAAATTTGCACATCGGAAATTCCAATTTTTCCTAGTTTATCCATTGGTAAGAAATACGAAAGTGTTACGTTCTTCAATCTTACGAAAGCAGCATTCTGTACGTAACGACTTTGTGGCTGTACATTTTGCTTAGTATTGGTGGAAATGTGAGGAGCAGGGAAGTAAGCATCCCGGTTCTCTTCACTCCAAGTATCTGTGATGTAATAGTTCTCAACGTGTCCAGCATTAAATGGATAGAAGGCTACCCAGTTACCATTTGGAGGCCAGTATTGTTGCTTCAAAACGCCTTGGAAGAAGACATTCAGTGAAATATTCTTATATCGCAGGTCGGTATTAATACCAAAGTTGTATCTAGGCGCTTCATTGGCGATGATAGCCAAGTCTCCATGATTCTCAAGAGTATTATCACCTACAGTGATCTTACCATCACCATCCAGATCGGAATATCTGATATCCCCTGGTCTCCAGTTGGCTCCAATATTGGACTGATCAGCAGAAGTACTCACCTCTTCTTCTGTCTGGAAGATACCTTGTGTAATGTATCCCCAACGATCACCAATTTGGTATCCTACGTAGTACTCATCAAGTGATCCCGTTGGATTATCATATTTGGTAATTTCTGCTCTAGAATCAGATAGGGCTAAAGTGATTCCGTAGTCCCAATCTTTATTGATTCTTTCTCTCCAAGTAGCTGCTAATTCCCAGCCTGTAGTTTTCAGGTCAGCTGCATTGGCATCAGGACCAGGCGTACCGAGAATAGAAGGATAAGAAACACCCGTCAACATATCTTTAGTCTCTCTAGAGAAGATATCAAAGGCGATATCTAGCTTATTGTTGAGGACAGATATATCAATTCCCAAGTTTTGGGAAGTAACCGATTCCCAAGTCAGGGTAGGACTCACTAGACCAGCAGCGGATACGTATGGTGCACGTGCGCCTGCTGAGAACATATAAGGCGAAGTAGAGGAACCCAAAGTAGGAATGGCAGGATAGAAGTTGTTGCCTAGCAACTGGTTACCCAAAGTACCATAAGAAGCCCGTAGCTTAAGGTTATCTAGCCAGCCTGCAGTGCCCTCCATGAAACCTTCCTGAGAGATCCTCCAGCCTGCAGAGAAGGATGGGAAGAATCCAAATCGATCATCCTTTGGAAATCTAGAAGTACCATCATAACGTCCATTGGCTTCGAACAAATAGCGCTCCTTGAAGATGTAGTTAACTCGGTAGAAAACACCGCGCAAGGAAACATCAGATTTACCACCATAAGTCTCCTGGCTTCCAGTTGTTGCATTCAAGTCTGCTACATTTGGTGTGATTAAACCGAAAGCTCTTGATCTAATAAATTGGTTTTTACCCCATTCTTGATTAAACCCGACCATTACCTTGAAATAATGGGTATTATCTTGATCAATCGTATAATCAGCATAGGTATTCAACACATAGTATTGATTATTATTAGCTTGATTATTGATATAATCCGTGGCACTGAAGCCATTTCCTATAACCAGTGCATTTAGATCCTGATTTTCGATCACATCCACCTTACTTCGAACTTGCTGAAGGTCCCGGTAAGTGTAGTTGGCAGAAAATTCTCCTCTGATATTTAGCCCAGGAAGCGGACTGAGGGTTGCCCCTTGTGTGAGAATGATGTCATTTCTAGTCCAAGTATCACGTCCGCCTTGCTCCAGATAAGGTAAGAAATTCACACTCTGGAAGTGCATACCGATATACTGCTCGTATTGATCCCTGTCCCCTGGCGTCAAATAGTAATCAAGATCAGGGAAAGTGAGCGGATTCAGTGGATTAACGCGGGCAAAGGTGTTGATATTAACATCCCAATTGTAAAAGTGGGGTTTGTCACTTTGTTCCGTAGTAACCAATGCTCTGGAATCCAGTTTTAACCACTCATTGATCTTTACGTCTCCCTTGATCAAAGCGTTGTAACGCTTGAAGTTCTCGTTCTTATCCTTGTTTTTCAAGTATCCATCCTTGTCCAGGACACCAATGGATACGTAATAAGAGGACCGATCACTTGCTCCAGAGATACTAAGATCATATTTTGATTGTGGCGCCCAGTCCGTGAGGATTTGGTCTTGATAGTTATTGAAACCATAGAAGCGAAGCGAACCATTAAATACCCCCCAAGCGTTTTCGGGCGTTGGGTTTTCACTATATCTTCGCGTACCATCTATGTAATCCTGATCAAACCCAGTTCCATTGGTACGGTACGTGGCTAAATCCCTAGCTTTAACATACTCATAAGGATCATTCACGGGATCGATAAACATGATCGGCTTAGAGGCCGCAAGCTCCGTTCCGAAAGTAAGTCTCATTTTTCCTTCCCGACCCTTTTTCGTTTCCACCAGAATAACACCAAAGGCGGCACGAGCACCGTAAACGGCAGCCGCTGAGGCATCTTTTAGTACACTGATATTGGCTATATCATTAGGGTTCAGCTTATTGAGATCCATTGGCACACCATCTACTAACACCAGCGGGCTACCTCCATTGATGGACTCAAATCCTCTGATATTAAAATCGATGGGAGATGCAGGATCTCCATTTCTAATGTTCACGTTAAGGTTGGCAATAACCCCTTGCAAGCCTTCCCCAACGTTTGGAATTGGTCTGGATTCCAGCCTTTCTCCATCCATGGCTGCTACCGCTCCAGTCAAATTGACCTTCTTCTGTGAGCCATATCCTACCACCACAACTTCATCCAAAGATGTTACGCTAGCTTCCAAGGCCACATCAACTACGGAGCGGCCATCTACGGATACTTCTAAAGGTGCATATCCCGTATAAGAAAACACCAATACAGCGTTCTCATCCTCAAGATCAAGTGAATATTTGCCATCCAAATCCGTTATCGTACCGGAGCTAGTTCCTTTCACCAGAATGGATACGCCGATTAAGGGTATTCCCTCGTCAGCAGAGGTCACAGTTCCTGTAATTTTGGCCTTCTCCTCTAAATCCACTATTGCCTCTGTAATAGAGCGGAATTGCTGAGACGGAGCTTTAGATGTTCTTTGCAGACGAATCTCGCCCCTGTTTTCCAGTTTCTGGATTTGCTTTATTTTCCTTTCCAGTTTTTTGGCATTCTTTGTGCCTTTCTTGTCATTTCTGAAAATCACAAAATATTTCTTGCCGATTGGCTTGTGCTCAAAACCGGTCAGTTTTAGCAATCGCCCTAGGGCAGACTCCAATTTCTCTCCTTTAATGAAATGGAAATCCACCTTCACGTCACGAAGCAATTTGGTCTCATAAGAGAACACTACCTCATAACGCTCGCTCATTTCTTCTAGTACCGAAATGAATTGCTTGGGTTGGAAATCCGAGAAACCGGATGAAGCTAAGAGTGGCTGTAGAATGCCTGGGAGTACAAAAAAGAGCATCCACAGCAAATTCCTTGGCTTGTAGAATTTGGCAAAATTCATAATCTTAGTGATTTATTTAGTTAACTTATAGATAGCTGGGAGGCGGCTCTACCTAGCGGCCTTCCGGCATTTTACTTTTTTGGAAACAGTTAGTTATTCCACCACCAACTTATTTTCGATTCGTTCGATGGTAAGGCCTTTCAGCATTATCGTGTTTTCCAAAGCCGCAAACATAGTTTCATAATTGTCTATTGGAATGGGTATCGTAAAAGAAGTGTTAGCATGTTCTGTGTTACGAACTTCATAATCAAGTCCATATATTTCCTTTACCTTTAGTAGGATCTCTTCTGGAGTTCCCACTAGATCAACATAGCCATCTCGCCATGAAGTTGATTTTTTAGGTTCTGACTTTAACTTCCTTGGGATCTTAGTTTTCTGGGAGTAGGTAACAAGCTCTCCCGGTTCCATTAAAATTTCCTCGCTAGAAGTTTCGAAATTGAGCTTCACCTTGCCCTCTTCGAGAAAAACCTTGGTTTCCTCATGACGGGTATTGACGTTGAAACTGGTACCTAAAACCTCGACGGTAAGATCTTCGGTTAGCACACAAAACTTTTGTCCTGTTTCCTCCTTTCTCGTGACGTGGAAGAAGGCTTCTCCGGTCAACCTTACGACTCGGTTCTTCTTATTTGTCCAATTATCACGATAAGAAATTGAGGAATTGGCATTTAGTTCCACCACGGAACTGTCAGGTAGGGTGAGTGTATGTTGTTCTGCGAAAGCAGTTTGAATAGTAATTAGGGGCGCTCTTAGTTCATAAAACAGCCAGATTCCAAGGGTTAGTAATAAACCTAAACTGGCTGCTACTCCGACACCATATCGCCATCTTTTCCTTTTGGACGCCACTCGCAAGGGGGAAGGCGATGGCTTTCGGGTTGTACTTTTTTCCACATCTTTGACCTTGGCCCAGGTCTTTTCATATATCCTTTCCGACTCCTCCGAACTTGGCGATGATAGGTCCTTCATGTTCTCCCACAGTAAAGTCATGACTTCGGCATATTCCTCACTGGGATTTGCTTTAATATGGTCAAAAAGGAACTCTATTTCCTGCCTGTCACAAGTACCTTCGTACAGTTTCTGTATCAAGTTGTCGATGTCAGTCTTGGACATAGTATTGATTGGTGGTTCTACTTATATACCCGAATAAATTATTAGAAAGTATTACTCTGGCGAGATATTTTTGAAAAAAAACCTTTATATTCAATTGAAAATTTCCTCTAGAAGGACCAACTATAGACAAGCATGCAACAAGTCAAATCACATTTGAGGCGCCTGCAATTGGGTGATTCAAAGGGCTTTCGTTGGCTTTTTGATCACTACCATCACAAGGTCTTTTCTTATGCACTGCGGTTGGTAAATAACCGTCAAGTCGCTGAGGAACTCACCTCTGACGTATTCCTGAAATTATGGGAAAAGAGGAGTCAAATTCAAACAGAAGGCTCCTTGCAACAGTTATTACTGACCATTGCCAGAGGTCTGGCTATAGATCATTTGCGCAAGGTCGCCAAAACTGCCAGGTCGCGGGAGTTATATTGGTTGGATTACGAATCTCTAAGACCAGAGGTGATTGAAGAAGAGAAATTTGAGGAGGACTTAGCAGCCATTAATGAAGCGATTAAGGGACTCCCTCCAAAAAGAAGAAAAGTATTCGAACTGAGATACAAAGAAGAATTGTCCTACCAGCAGATTGCTCAAATGCTGAATGTCTCACCCAATACCGTTAAGGTACATCTCAATAAAGCGACCAAATACCTGAGACAGCAACTTGAAATTCATTACGATTGGGCACTTGTCCTATTCATAGTTTCAATCACCTGAGCAAATTTTCTTACAGATCCCGTAGCAGATGTCCCATTTGCTGTTGCTTCGTGCGCAGGTAGTTAATATTATCATCATTGGGGCGGATAACCAGTGGCACCCGTTCCACCAACTCGATTGGTGATTCTTCGAAGATGCCAATTTTGTCAGGATTATTTGTCAAAAGCTTGATGCGTTTTACCTCCAAAGCCGTCAACATATCTAGAGCCACTTGGTAGGATCGCCCATCTGTGACAAGGCCCAACTGATGGTTAGCTTGGATGGTGTCCATACCCAAGTCTTGGTAATTGTAGGCTTTCAATTTATTGATAATACCGATCCCTCTCCCCTCTTGCCTTAGATATAGTACTATTCCCCCTTCCTGGCTAGTCAATTCCATCGCCGTAGCTAACTGTTCTCCACAATCACAACGTTTGGAACCAAAGAGATCACCAGTTATACATTCAGAGTGGATTCGCGTCAGGACAATCTTATCTGCAGAAAAATCCTCATGTACCATAGCCAAATGCGGCATCCAATCTCCTTCATCTTTCGCAAAGGCCAGCATATTGAATACCCCCCAGGGAGTCGGAATGCTAGCCTGAGCTTGTTTTTTGAATTCCATTCCTTCTGTGTTACTCGACATTGTAAGCTTACTCAAAACATCCACGATTGCAACTGCGCAAAGATAGTAGATTAAACAGCAGTTACTTGCTTCCTAGTGCAAGAGCTATTCCAGAAACCGGAGCTTCATTGAATACCCTTACATATAAAAGGTACAATTGTCAGATAAGTTGCGAAAATACGACAAGAGGTGAATTTTTCTTTATCCTGCTTAGAGAGTTTTGTAGCTTTACTCCTACACGAGGATCTGTGATTCCTACTGACAGCTCTATTTTTCTGCGCGATTGAGCTACCATAGTCAGGCAGATCTTACCACTCGGTGATTTCCTGAAGTTCGCGTTGGGTCCAAACCCACGGGGCTTCTACACAAACGGAAAAAAACTCATTATCATCAATTTCGATTTCCTGGATTAGTAATTGAGCTGAGGTAAATCCTCCTCAGCTAGGATTGGTTTTTCATTTTCTTAACTGGTCAATGCCCTGTGCATAGACTAATATCTCTTTGCGGCTCCGAGCGTACGATTGTTCGTTTGCCATGGGCTTTCTATTCCCTTGACGAATGAATAGCTACCTAGGATCGTAGAGAATTTCTAAAACTCTCAAAGTTTATGAAACGACTCACGCTGGTGCTAGTCCTAGCCCTATCTTCAATGGCTATGACGTTTGCCCAACAGAACACCAAGCTAATCAATGGAAAAGTACAAGATGATGCTGGTGAACCCTTAATTGGAGCCACCGTGCTCGCTAAAGGAACGACGGTAGGAACCGTCACGGATTTTGATGGAAATTTCGCGCTCGAACTCCCACCAGAGGCCAATGTGCTCATTTTCTCCTATACCGGTTACCAATCACAAGAAATCCAAGTTGGCAACTCCACCCAGATTGACGTAGTATTGACTACCGAGGATGTTTTGCTGAACGAAGCAGTGGTAGTAGGTTATAATTCGGTAAAGAAATCCGATCTCACTTCTTCTGTTTCCAAAGTTTCCGGGGATGACTTGATAGCTCAGCCTATCGGTAGTATCGACAATCTTTTGCAAGGTAGATCCACCGGACTACAAGCTGTTGCACAGAATGGTCGACCAGGAGGAGCCGCCTACATCAGAATTCGAGGAGTAGGTTCTGTCAACGCCTCCAGTGAACCCTTGTTCATGATCGATGGCGTACAGGTAACACAAACAGACTACAATGCCTTGAATCCCAATGATGTAAAGGAGGTCACGGTACTAAAAGATGCTGGCGCCACTTCAATTTACGGTTCTCGAGCCTCCAATGGCGTCATCCTGATCACCACCAAAAAAGGTAACGCAGGCAGAAAACCAAAAATTGAGTATAGCTTCCAATACGGTCAGAAAGAAATGGTAGACATTGGGTTTGAAATGATGGATGGTGCACAGAAACTCGATTATGAAGTAGCCCTAGGCGCCCGAACACCTGAAAGTGCTGACGCCATACGTGCAAACCTAAGTTACCTGGATACAGATTGGGAAGATGTATTGCTTCGTACCGGTAATGTACGTTCCCACAACTTCTCCATCAATGGCGGTAATGAGTTGGCTACTTACTACTTCTCCATGAGTTACTACGATGAGGACGGCATCTCCATTGCTTCTGATTTTAACCGGATATCTGGTCGTCTGAACATGGATTTCCAAGTATCAGATTGGTTAAAGATTGGTAATACCTTGAACATTAGCCAAACGGATGAAAACGAGCTACGTGACCGCTTCAACGTTCAGAATCCGTTCTATGCGTTTTTAGGATACAACCCCTACGAAACAGAGTTCGAATACGATGCAGATGGGAACCTGAGGCTAGATGAGAATGGTGAGCCAATTTTCAATAATACCAGCCAGGGATTCAGTATTTCCGAAGCACAGCGTAATAACCCAGAGGACAATAAGCGGACAAGTGCCATAGGTAATATTTATGCAGAGGCATCCATTCTTCCCGGTCTAACAGCACGTACCCAGATCGGCGGTAATTACCAAATATTTAGAAGAGAATACTATATCTATCCAGGTTCTGTACTTGATGGCTATATCGGCGACCCTAATGCTCCGGGTAGTAAGACGGACAATGGTAGCGATCGTTTTATCTTCAACTGGACCAATACACTGAATTACAATACGACTTTTGGCGATGTGCACAACTTTGGGGCCTTACTGGGAACAGAGTATTTCAAACGTAGTTTGAGAGGGTTCCGTTTGGATGGGAAAGGCTTCCCTTCTTCACAGTTTACCACTCAAGACAATGCTGCAGAGATCACAGGTGGAAATACTACGCTGACAGAATGGGCGCTTTGGTCGCAGTTTGGTGAATTACGATATAACTATGCCGGAAAATACTATGCTACTGCTAGTATACGTCGTGATGGAAGTTCTAGATTTGGTTCAGAAAATCAATTTGGTACCTTCTTTGCCGGTAGCTTGGCTTGGAATATAGCAACCGAGGACTTTATGTCTAGCTTAGGTGCCTTTGATCAGCTAAAATTACGCGTATCAGCAGGTACCTCCGGAAATGAACCTACTAATCTATACTGGCAAGGTACTTATGGCTTTGGAAGCTATATTGACCAAACTGCCTCTTTCCCAAATCAGTTGTCCAATGCGAGTATCAAATGGGAAGAGAACTTCAATTATAGTATTGGAATAGATTTCGGATTGTATAACAATCGTATTTCTGGTAGTATCGACTATTACAATAGGAGAACTTATGACCTACTTTTCCCCAAACCGCTTTCTTCTACAACGGGTTGGGCTTCACGTTTAGCTAATGTGGGTGAGATGTTGAACTCCGGGATTGAATTTGAAGTGATTGGTGACGTGATTCGCAGCAATGATCTTACTGTTTCTCTGTATGGAAGTATATCAACCAATCGTAACAAGATCACTAAGTTGGATAACAATGGGGAAGACATCATTAATGCCAATAGTGGAGTAAGTTTATTGCGAGAAGGGCTTCCTGTCAATACTTACTACTTGGTTCGTTCTGCTGGGGTAGATCCCGCCACTGGAGATCCATTGTTCTTGGATCAAAACGGCAATGTAACAACCAACTACAGTTCGGATTTTGCCGTTGCCCTAGAAGACAAAGCTCCACAACCTACCTACTTCGGTTCTTTCGGTGCAAGGTTACGCTACAAGGGTTTAGACCTCGATGCTAACTTCTATTATTCCGGCGGAAATCATGTCTATAATTTCATGTTGGCAACGCTGGAAAGTGACGGAGCCAATATCAATGTGAATCAGACGGTTAATTCTTTCAACTACTGGAAACAACCTGGTGACACGGGTGTGCTACCAAGACCTGACATTACCAATAATGTCAATGGATCTGATCGTTACTTACAAAGAGCAGATTATATCCGTCTTAGAAACATAACCCTTGGCTATAATCTGCCTCGTAAATGGTTAGACAAAGTGTATATGCAGAACCTGCGCCTATTTGTACAAGGAACCAACTTATACACCCATAATCCTTATTTCACTGGGGATCCAGAAGTTGGTCGAGGAAGTGAAGACTCCAACCTATTGCTACTTGGTGAATTTACCTTATTCTCCTATCCGCAGACCTTAGGTTGGACGGTAGGCGCTAATGTAACTTTCTAGTCATCGGTTCACAATAACAAAAAATATAATGAAGCATTTAATATATAAATCATTCATCGTTTTAATGATGCTGGGGGTAGTTAGCTGCGATGACAACCTGGAGCTAAGCCCAAATAATAGCCTGGATACCGGGCAAGCCTTACAACAACCCTCCGACTTCACCAATGCCATCAAAGGAGTTTATTCTCGTTTTAGAATAGGCACCTACTGGGGCGGCTGGTACCAGATTGTACCGGATGTTCTTTCTGATAATTTGATCCTTAATTCTGAAGGGAGAAATAGCAAACAGGGTTTACATTATTGGAATTATAGCGGCACCAACACTTGGGGGGGGCTTTGGACTAACGGCTACCTAGTGGCTTATCGCGCCAATTCCATTTTAGAAAATATCGAATCACTATCTGATGGTGATTTCAAGAATAACATTCAAGGAGAAGCACTAGCCTTGCGTGCCCTGGCTCACTTTGATATGACCAGAGTATTTGCCAAGCTGCCACAACAAGCAGCAGCTGGAGATCTTGGTGTTCCTTATGTAACTAGCACAGATGTTACGTTGCAGCCCAACAGGCCCAGCGTACAGGAAACCTACGATAAAATCGTAGCAGACCTCGAGCAGGCCAAAGGCTTGATCGGAACAGACAATGGAACAGGTAGATTAGACCGATCCTCAGTTAATGCCTTGCTGTCCAGGGTTTACCTATATGCCGGTCAGTACGATCAAGCGGCAACCGCAGCCACTGCAGCCATTGGCGAAGGAGGTACGATTACCAGCCGTAGCAACTTTGAAAGCTTGTGGAAGGATGAGCTAGAACAAGGTATCAATTTTAAGATACGTATTACGGAAGCTGATGGTAATGCGATTGGCACACAGTATAGCCAAACCGGAGCCGCCGGTGTCCGCTCTGAATACAATGTAGATTATTCTTTGTATCAGTTGTACCAAGATTCTGATATCCGCAAATCTGCCTACTTCTTCGTAGGTCCATTTGCTAGTAAAGAGTTTATCCATATTGCCAAATACTTTGGTCGGGCAACTGGGTCCTTGAATATTGTAGATGCAAAATTGATCCGTTGGGAGGAAGTATACCTAAGTCGTGCCGAAGCTTTTGCAGAGTTGGGGAAAGAGGTAGATGCCTTGGCTGATCTTGATGCGGTTCGAGCAGAACGCTATGAGAATTTCACCTCTGGCAATGAAACGGGGCAGGCGCTGAAAGATGCTATTGCCTTAGAAAGAAGATTGGAATTGGCCTTTGAAGGTCATCGTTTCTTCGATTTAAAACGGAAAGGACTAGCAATCAGTCGTTCTTCTTTCGGAGACGAGTCTAACGGAGGCGGTGTTTCACTTCCAGCCGATGTGCTGGAGATGTCCGCAGGAGACCAAAGGTTTCAACTCCCCATCCCCCAGGCCGAACTTAATGCCAATCCAAATATGGAGCAAAACCCTGGCTATTAATCCATAAAGCTTCTTCAGCTATCCTGGGATAGCTGAACAAAATCATAAATCCAGTGCCTATTAAGGGGCAGTTAGTCTACCCGAAATACGACCCTTGATAGAGACTGAAGAGTGACGAAATTTCAGGACGATGAGACCTTGAGTCTTTCAGGAATAAGAATCCTACTTCATACTAATCCATCTACCATGAAAACCCAATGTGGAGTCTTGGAATTTCGCTCACTCCTTTTGAGAATATAAAAATGATAATCATGAATCTATTCTATAAATATCTTCGGCTACTGCCATTAGTTATACTCATTACAATATTTAGTTCTTGTGAGGATATACCCGACGTTTTAAACTATGGTGGAGAAGATTTTTATCGTTTTGCTAGCACTGCTAGTAGTATTGCCGAAAATTCACCAGACCCCGTCGACATTCCTGTCATATTCACCTCTAAAGCAGGGGCTTCGGCTAGCGGAACGATCCAGTTTGAAGTCAGTGGTGGACAAGAGGGAGTTGACTATACCTTAGTCAATACGGATCAATCCCTAAGTATTAGTAGTGGTAATGGTTTCCAAGGGCTTATTCAAATCCAACCACTGGACAACTCAGAAAGTAGTGATACTGATATCGAACTTACTATTACCCTGTTGAATGGTAGTAATGGAACAATCGGCTTCCCTGGACCAGATAATACGAATACCGCATCACACACCTTAACAATCATTGATGATGACTGTCCAATCATTCCCATTGGAGGCACCTATGCTTCGGTATCGCGTGGGACTTCCACAGATGGTTGTTGTACGGAGGAAATAACTGGCTTCCAATCTGAGATCAGCATAACGGACAATGGAGATGGGACTTTTACGCTCAATGACTTCAGTGGCGGTATCTATCTAGAATGGTATAGTGTATACGGTTTGACGTCTCAAAATCAATCGCCGGCCACTTTCCTTATTGATGACCCTGTCAACAATACCATTGCCTTTGTGGATGGTTCTGGTGAACCTTTCGGTGAAAGCTTATCTGCTACTGGCTCCTATGATCCTTGTACTGGTAACATTCGTTATTCGTGGAGTAATGGCTGGGGTGATGAAGGGGATGTGAATCTGAGTTTAAAATAGAAATATCAATCTTTACTTTCAGCAAATAGGTAAGGGCACCAGCTTAACATCTGGTGCCTTCTTTTATTTTATCGCCAGGCTTACCTAACCAGTAGAAGACCTTATCTTTGCCCCTCGAAATCATTCATCTAATGAAAACACAACATGGCAAAGAAATCATCCAAGAAAAAAGTTAGTAGTAGAACTCGCCCGACTCCCAAACCGGTACAATCTCCTAAACAACGCCGAATGGGGTATCTGGTGCTGCTATTGTTGCTTCCAATTGCCGGTGGAATCATTTATTCCACCATCCCTTCAAAGCCAAAAGTAGGACCTCAATTCATCAAGGAAGGGGAATTACAGTTTCTACTAGCAGAAAAAGATAGCATCATTCGAGAGATCGACATAGAAATAGCTGACACTCCAGATACGCGTACGCAAGGCTTGATGTGGAGAAGATCAATGGAGGATGAACAAGGCATGTTATTCATAATGGAGGAGAATGAGCCGCAAAGTTTCTGGATGCTGAATACTTATATCTCTTTAGATATCATCTACGTCAATGAAAACAAGGAAATTGTCTCTATTCAAGCCAATACAACTCCCCAATCCACGCAGTCCGTACCCTCCGGCGCTCCTGCTAAATATGTGGTAGAGGTGAACGCGGGATTCGCTGCCGAACATGGCCTTGAAGTTGGAGATAGAATTGATTGGTAATGTTCTTGACCAATAAAAATGCAAAGAGGCTTGCTATCCAGGGACAGCAAGCCTCTTTGTAGTTAGCTAACAACTAACTTTTCTATACCGGTCTAGCACTTATTAGTAGCCAGAACGAGAATTCGAGCCGGGGCTTGGTGGATCCATTTCCACATCGGTAGCAGTCGCTACTCTAAACTCTACACGACGGTTCATATAGCTAGCATTACGAGGAACCAAGGCATTCTCTTTACCACCGTACTGCAACACAAAGCGACCTCTACCGATGCTATGATTAGTAGACAAGTGCTCTATAACCGCTTTTGCGCGTTGGTAAGAAAGCAAATTATTGTAGGATTCAGGGCCGGTCTGATCCGTATAGCCGGAAACGACCAAGCGTAGATTTGGATTTCCTTTCATCATGCGGCCGATACTAGCCAAAGTTCCATAGTCAGAATACTTAACCGTAGACTGATCAGAACCAAAGTGGATCATCGGCAAAAACCATTCTGCTACAGAACTTGCTGATTCAGTCAATTGATAACGAGCCAAGGCTTCGTCAATCATCTCCTGTACACGCTGCTCTGTAACTCCGCCACCACCATTCACACCGCCAGGACCAGGACGACCACCGCCAGGTAGAGGATTTACCACTACTCCTTCTGCATCTACTTCCTCACCAGCTCTTGGTGGGTAGTATGGCTCTCTATCTCTGTAATCTGGAACACCGTCTTTATCGCTATCTAAGGTTCTACCTTTAGTATCTACGGTAGCATTAGGTGGTGTATTAGGCTCTTGGTCCACAATATCCAAAACACCATCACGATCAGAATCTGTCAAGGCTTCATCTGTCTTCGCTTTCACATCGGCAATATCATCCATAATGCTTTCCATTGGGTTGGCCCAATACAAAGGTTCTGATTGATTGGATGGATTTCCGAGGTTGAAATTGAATCGAATGTTCGTGTAATTTACAATATCTCGGAAGGGGGATCGAACTCCCTGCTCCAATTCCGATCCATCGAGCAAATCCGCTCGACGGCCAAAAAGCAGCATCGCCTGATGTTCTACCCCGATATTCATCCGCTTATTAATCCGAATGGCCGCGCCTGCTCCCAGGCCAGCATGTGGAGTAAACTTACGCGGAATGATATTTCCCATGCGCTGAGGAGTATTCTCATTGAAGAAATCAGATTTAAAGGAGTTTACACCTGCTCCACCCATGATATAGTAGTTGGAATTTCTAACGGCCTTGTCAAAACGGAAATTGTTCAAACTCAACACACCCCATCCCGTACCAGAGAACCAATCCGTTGTATACATTCTAACTGCATTCTCTCCTTTTGCTCGTCCCATCAGAAAATCAGCTCGTAAGGAGAAAATATAGTCAGTAGCTTTTCTAACATGGACACCGTAAGCGTATCCGAATTTGGAAGGAACATCACCGGCGATGAAAAAATAGCCACCATTTGCCCCCACTTCCCACATGTTACTGGGCTTTGGCTGTTTATCCTTCTTATCGCCTTTTTGTGCAAAAACTGTAGTAGTGAAGGTAAAGCTTAGTATGGCTACTAAGAGCGTAATTGACTTTGTCATAGGGAATAGAATTTTAAATCAGTTCATGGAATAAAGAGGACAAAATATTAAACGAAGAGGTTTGACGCCTAAATCGCCAAACCTCCTATATCTTTATCGATATCGATTTGTTCAATTTAAGTTTTCTCATATAATGAGGTTTGTCAACCCCAACTTTGCTATATTCCGTCCAGGTAGGGTCCTCAAACTGAGTACCGCTACTTCCTGCAAATCTACATGATATTCTTGGTTGTTCCAATTGAATTTCAGTCGAAGGCCATGTTCTGCAGGAATGCTGGCGTGAAATGCCGAGCTGCGGTGACTAAATCTTATCAAATATTGTTATATCTGAATTTTACTTTTTTTAAAGTTTTAGGTTTCAATTTTCCAATTTTTTCTTGGTTTTACGGGCTTCTGGGACGGAAGTAAATACCTGAGGCTCGTGGTCTTTCCTTTTTGATCGGATAGATTTCTTGCTTAGCTTTGGCGAAAAACGTACTCCGAGTTCAGCCAAGCTTTTTGAAAAGAATTAAGCAGAGTAGAAGCCCTCTTAACAAGGGATTGTTAAATTTGTCCATGCCCCATTTTTTAATCCCAACTCTCGCCGAGAATTTGGAATGCAGCAAGCTATTTTACAACAACTTACATACATTTCCATCTCCGTGAATTTTATGAAAAAGATACATTGGCTAATACTATGGGGAGCTTTATTCTCCGCTTGTTCTCAATCAACTGAAAGTACTTCTGCAGTAGTTTCTGCTAATAGCTCAATGGGGGTGGAATTCAATGCTTCCAATGCAGAGTTGGTGAAAGCATTTCAGTGGGCAAAGCACAAAGCACTGTCCTATGCTCATGATACTTCGGACCTGGTAGGATATTGGTATGAAGCCGCCTTACCCAACCGGGAGGCCTTTTGTATGCGAGATGTATCCCATCAAGCTATAGGAGCAGAAATTCTGGGATTGCATCGACATAATTACAATATGATGCTCAAATTTGCCCAGAATATCAGTAAAGAAAAAGATTATTGCTCTTACTGGGAAATCAATCGATATAACAAACCTGCACCTGTAGATTACGAAACAGATCGAGACTTCTGGTATAACCTGCCAGCCAATTTTGATGTAATTTACAACACCTACCGCTTGCATAAGTGGACCGGCAACAAGGCTTATTTAGACAATCCAGATTTCAAAAACTTCTACGAACTAAGTCTCAACGAATACGTCGAGCACTGGGATTTAGGCTATAATGAAGTTGAGCGTCGCGATCGTTCCATGCATTTAACTGAAGCTGATAGTAGCAGATTTGGCAATAAGCGAGGTATCCCTACTTACAATGAAGGAGGTAGAGGAGAAACCCTACTTGGGATTGACATGACCGCCTCCCTTATTGCCGCCTACTCCGCCTATGCAGAAATGTTGCAGTTATCAGGCCAATCGGCTAAAGCCAATGAGTATATTGAAAAAGCAAAGCGAGAGCAGGCCTTCATGGATGAATTCTGGTGGGACGATGCCAAACAGGCCTATCGCTCAATCTGGTACGAAGATGAAACTTTCGATTACTTTATGGTCGGAGATAATCAGGCATTTTTACACTACCTCTACTACTTTAATGCTATTCCTGATCAGACAAAAATCACTCAATTAGTAGAAGAATATGCAGCAAATTTCAATAAGCTAATTGTCGAACTAAAATCCTACCTACCTATTATCTTTTATGAAAATGGGCATACCGATCTCGCCAATGACATGATTTTGCAACTCTGTAGCCCTGATAATCAAAGAAGAGATTACCCTGAAAATTCCTATACTGTAATCGAGCACATCACCAGGGGCTTGATGGGAATCGATGCAGACGCTTCCTCCAATACCCTTACAACCTTGCCCAGAACAAGTAAGCGGGATGATTGGGCTGAATTAAAAAACGTGCCTTTATTAGCAGGCAAGGTCACTGTAAAGCATTTTGGAATAGATAAGACCAGCGTCATTCTCCAAAAGGGTTCAAACATTCAGTGGAAAGCCCAAATTCCCGGTCAGCATGAGTTCTTATACGTAAATGGTGAACAGATAAAGAGTCTTCAAGCAGAAGATCATGGGCAAACTTATTCTTGGTGTATGGTGGAATTAAAGGAAGGGGATGAGGTTGAAGTATCCAAAGCCCCTTAGCGTTGGCCCACAATGAAATCTATTTTCTGAGAAGCTGAAATTAATCTTACATTTGCCCAAAATGTTGTACGCATGTTTGAAAACTGGCTCCAGCCACAAAAGCTTTCTGATCTAGAAATACCAGAACTGCAAGAATATCAAGTAGGCAAGCACATCCAACAGTTTAAGGGAAACAACAGACAATTGGGGCGTTCGCAAATTGCTCTAATTGGTGCCAATACTGCCGGAACCAATGCTATTCGGCAGGCCTTCTACCAGATGAGTTTCCCCTTTGACAAACTCAAGGTGGTTGATCTAGGCAATACCCGAAAGTCTACTCCCTCCTTTATCACTCCCCTTCTGCGAGAATTGCGTGAACACGATATATTCCCCATTCTTATTGGTGATCACCCTCAGCTCAACTTAGCTCAATTCAATGCCTTGAAGACTACCCGCACAGCTATCAGTATCAATGTTGTGGACGAGCGAATTCCCTATACAGCTGAAGCAGAGGAAGAAGGCACCTATTATCTACATCGACTCTTTGCACGAAAACGACCGCAACTCTTCCACTTCAGCGTAATTGGATGTCAAAGTCACTTTCTTAGACCGGCTACTGTGAAATATATGGAAGAACGGCACTATGAATTCTTCGGTGTAGGAAAAGCAAAAGCCGATCTCTCGGAGTTAGAGCCTATCATTAGAGATGCGGACCTAATGGGTTTCAATTTGTCTGCCTTGAAAGGAGCAGAAGCGCCAGGACAGGCCAAACCGAGCCCTAGCGGATTTACTGTCGAAGAAGCTTGCCAGATCTGCCGATACGCCGGTCTCAGCGATAAACTTGGGGCTTTCGGAATATATGGGTATTGGCCAGAAAAGGACATTAGCCTGTTGAGTGCCCAAGCTGTAGCACAAATGCTTTGGTATTTCTTGGAAGGCTTCTATCATAGACAAAATGATTACCCCTTGAGCAATGACGGTTTGGTTGAATATATCGTCGATGTGAAAAACCTAGCTTTTCAGCTAGTATTTTGGAAGAGTAAAAAGACGGGAAGGTGGTGGATTCAAGTACCGGTTAAGACTTCAAAGCGGCTACAGCGGCATCGCTTAATTCCATGCTCCTATAATGACTACCGGAAAGCTTGCCAAGACGAGTTGCCGGATCGCTTGTTCAATGCCTTTCGGCGCTTTGCTTGATGACGAGCTCAACACTTCGGAAGTATCGTAGGCTTCCGAAGGGGTGGAAGCTTCGCTACTCCTTACTTAGGATACGCTCAAGTCCAATCCCACGAGAACCTTTAATCAAAATCAATTTATCCTGGTAGTTCTGCTCGTGCAGCCAAGGTCTTAGATCTAGGGCTCCTTCGAAATGCTGAAGTTGCAACTGCTCTGCTGCTGCTTTGAATTCTTTGCCAACAAGAATGAGGTTGGGGGTCACAGATTTAGCTAAGGTAGCGATCTGAAGATGTTCGGCGGGGCTGACTTCGCCTAATTCAAGCATATCCCCCAGGATGGCCAACTTATCAGCTGCAGGCTTGCGCTCTAGATTTCGCAAGGCATGCTCCATGCTACTAGGATTAGCATTATAGGCATCCAAGATGACCTGGTTTCCGTGCCATTCCAAAAGCTGACTCCGATTATTTTTGGGAATGTAGCTCTCCACAGCCGATTTAATCCGATCCGCTGGAACTTTGAAGTACACTCCAATGGCGACGGCGGCCATGATATTGTGGAAATTATATGCTCCTGTTAGTTGTGAACGGATGACGGTTTCTCGACCGTCATAATCCTTAAAGGCGAGTTGGAGAAAGTTATCATCATCTAACAATTGAAATTGAAAGAGCCCTGGGCGTTGAGTCCGCTGATAAAACAACTTCACTGCAACTGCCTGAGCCATATCTGTTAGGAAAGCCTCATCACGATTGATAAAGGCCAATCCTCGATGTTGAGCTAGATAATCATACAACTCACCTTTTCCCTTTTTCACCCCTTCTATTCCTCCAAACCCCTCTAAGTGAGCTTTGCCAATATTGGTGATAATTCCATGCGTCGGTCTAGCGATTTGGCAAAGTGCAGCAATCTCTTTCTGATGATTGGCTCCCATTTCAATAACGGCCATTTCCGTACCCAGCGGCATAGCTAGCAAGGTCAAGGGGACCCCGATATGGTTATTGAAGTTGCCTTTTGTATAATGAACGGGATAGTGACTGTCCATCACTCTGGAGATCAACTCTTTAGTAGTAGTCTTTCCATTACTACCTGTAATCGCCAACAATGGAATATCGAATTGTTGTCGGTGGTAGGTTGCTAAATCTTGCAAGCTAGATAATACATCACTTACGACCACCATTTGGGCGTGTCCCTCCCACTTTGGATCATCCACCACAGCATAATTAGCACCAGCATCCAAGGCTTGCTGTGCAAATCGATTTCCATCGAAATTAGCTCCTTTTAAGGCGAAGAACAGATTTCCATCAGCGATCATGCGCGTGTCTGTACATACCCCGGTAGAAGCCCTAAACAGGTCATATAGATCAGCTATCGACATAGTGGAGTGAAAATAAAAAAGTCCCTGGAAGGAGGACACTCCACCAGGGACTTTTTCATATACTTTCAGTATTTTTTACTTGAAACGTCTTTCTTTCTTTTTTCGCTTGGTCTTGAATTGATTACCAGAAGGCATCTCATTACCAGAAGGTGCACCCACGCGGATCATCGCACATCGGAAACCAATGGTACGATCAGCTTTATCTTCTTCCTTAAATCTTCTGGTACCTGGAGACAACCAGTAAGCTCTGTCTGCCCAAGATCCACCTTTGAATACGCGAGCTTTATCACTCACCAAAGTGTGGCGACCAAAGTCATAAAAAGCGTTGGATTCCTGGTCACCATCTAGATAGTTATAGACCTGACCTCGCTTGTAGTTTTCACGAGTAGCAACCTCGTCATCCTCGACATAGCGATAGCGGATTCGACCCAAGCTGTCCTTTTCTACTGGACGGCCATCTTCATCCAATACTTTCTGACGGAATTTACCCCCACGATATGGATTCAAGTCGTGGTTTTCAACGTCACGTAAAGTAACACTGGTTAGAGGACGATAAAGGTCCTGTACCCATTCATTTACGTTACCCGCCATATTATATAAACCAAAGTCATTCGGTAGATAGGATCTTACCGGAGCTGTAGGACAAGCGTTGTCATTCAACTTACCAGCAACCCCCATATAGTCACCACCGCTCTTCTTAAAGTTAGCGAGGATTTGACCTTGGTGTTTATCTCTTTTCTGATAGCGAACGGTGTTGCCATTCCAAGGATAAATTCGCCGGTCACTGATCAGTTCATCCTTTTCAGATACTCGGTTACCTTGAAGGGCTAAGGCAGCGTATTCCCATTCAGCTTCCGTTGGTAGACGATATTCCGGAAGTAGAATTCCATCCTCAAAACGAACACCACGCTCTCCACCAGTACGCAAGTCTTTAAGATTCTTTCTTACGTTGCCTTCGTATTGACCTACCAGGTAGGATTCAGTGTTGAAATTATCTTCATCCTTTTGATCTGGATTTGGATTCAAGATACCTTTTTCGATCAGCATCATTTCATTCACGCGGTCAGAACGCCAGCGGCTGAAATCATTGGCTTGCAACCAGGCCACACCCACTACTGGATAGTCATCGTAAGCGGGGTGACGGAAGTATGTTTCCACCAATGGCTCATTGTAAGAAAGTTCTTCACGCCATACCAAGGTATCAGGTAGTGCGTTCAAGTACACTTCAGGATAGGATTCTCCAAACACCCGCTGAACCCAATACAGGTATTCCCGGTAGTTGTGATTAGAGACCTCTGTTTCATCCATATAAAAGGAAGAAACAGTTACACGACGAGGAACGTTGTTCCACTCGTAGGTAACATCCTGTCCGGTTTGTCCCATAGAGAAGGTACCCCCCTCTATCAAAACCAGGTTAGGTCCGGTAACCTGTCCATCATAATCAAGTTTTTCAAAGCCGCCCCACTTCTGGTCATTGTATTTCCAGCCAGTGATATCAGATCGTTCTTTGCGGCTACAGGAACTGAATAGGAGTACAGCCCCCAATAGGATGGTAGTTAGCTTCAACAGATTTTTCATTACCCTTTAAGTTGTTTTTGAGAAAAGACGAACAAATATACTGAAATTGTAATTCAAAGCTAGTCTTTGTCTGTTGAGCCTCCATTTTTTTGAAAATTATACCGACGTAGAAGAAATTTGGTTTTCCAAAGATGCTTCAATTGCGGTACATACCGATCAAATTGGTTTGGTATTACCAAATCATTTTGTATCGAGTATAACACCTTTTTCTCCTTTCATGAAAGCTAATCAACAGTATTATATATTATGTTTCCTTCTTTACTTGCTATTTGAACATTTTGAAGCAATCATTATAACGCGATCGCTTCCGCTTCCTTTGGAGTGCCTTACTATCGTCAAAGTTGATAGTCAAGCTAATTTCGTGCGAACCTCCAGTCCCTCCTCTAGCGTTGTTTAAGCCGGATAAGGTCATGTCAAAACTATATCCAAAGCGAAAAACGCCCTCCTTCACTCCTACTAATGCTATCGCAGCGTCTCCATTGGCAAAACCGTGTCGATACCAACCGCCCCAAAACAAATTCCCCATGCCTACATAGGCACCGCCTGTGATCTGGCCAAAATCCCCTTGTTTGATATAAAGGAGATTCGGAGATATAAACGATGGGCTCCAACGTTTATTGCCTCCCTTAAGAGGAAATTCTGCACCACTTTGTATTGTCAGCCGAACGGGGAGTCCCGCACTTAAGTTTTGGTTGATTTCTAAAAGACTTTGATCTGGTGAATTCAAATGTTTTGCCGAAATACCCAGATAAGCTGGACCTCCATAAACCAAGGCCCCTACGGCCACATCTGCGACGACCTTATTGAGATTATCTGGCCGATTTTCGGCTGATTCATATCGATTTCCAGCAGGATCACGACTTCCATTTATAGGATCTAGCTGATCCACAAAAATCAGGCGATCCCAGTCCAGCGTGGTTTGAATCATCCCCAATTCCAATCCGAATTTTATCGCGGCATCTTCCGTCATTCGAACTTGATAACCATAAATGGCACTTGCTCTGGTTGACTGATAAATCCCTTGTCCTGAATCATCGCCCATCACTGTAAATCCGAACCCACTATTCAAGCCTTCGACCGACTGTTCATAACTGACAGCATAGGTTGAATAAGCAGCGCCGCCGGCCCAGTTTAGCCATTGGCTGCGATAGTTAGCTGTGACTCTAGGAGCCAAGGTAGTACCAGCAAAAGCGGGATTTAATTGTAGCGGCGCAGCATAGAACTGGCTGAATACTGGGTCTTGAGCCTGCAAGCTTTGTACCCAAAGGAAAGTCAAAATAAATAGGGATATTTGTCTTCTCATTGACGCCGCAAATTATGTGGTGTTACTGGGATATGGCTTAATTTTGAGCTCTTAGAATTTTTTGGTCTTTATGACTCAGTCATTTATCTAAAGTGTAGCTTCCTCTGGGCTCAATTCTACCAGCTAATATGCCAGGCGCAAAATGGTCAGAGAAAGTCGTTTTGCATCAATCCTTGTTGTATGCCTGTGTCCAAATGTAAGCTATTGTAAGCATAAATCGCTCAGAAAAAACTGTTATTTAACCGACTTTTCCTCGGCTTAGTTGTTAAAACTAAAATGTGGGCTATATCAAAAACGCCTACTTTGCCGTTCAAATTATACGATAACATGCTAAGGAATGAGGCACAAATAAAATATACAACTATGCTTTATCTTTTTTCACCAGCTTTTGTTCCCAAAATCCTTCCCGATGCTAGATCGGGACAAGCTATGTAGCCCTGCTATAATCGGATTTTGGCGCCTCAGCTGATAAAAAAATATTTTGCCTACTTGTCACTTTATTTATCCCTCATTCCTAAGACTACTTTTCAATTTCGGATCTGCGATGAAAGAAATAAAAATTACTCTCTTTTCTATCTGTTTTGTCCTTTACAGTGCCGCCTTAATGGGACAAAACATTCTACGCCAAAGTTTTGACTGGTCGGAAACGCCAAAGGTCCTTGAAGTAGGGGATCTCAAATGGGAACGATGGTCATTTCCAGAAGCCAGTTTCAATGAACGCACCCCCAGTTTACCCTACTTCCATCATCGCTTCCCAGTCAATGGCCCAGGAGAGATCAAAGTACAAGTTACCAACGTCAGTTATGAGCCCTTTGGTAGAAATCCTTCGCCAGACGACGACCAAATTGGAGAAAGATTGGATTTTGTAGTCAGTGTAGAAAGAGATCGAAATCGATTTAATGGAAAAGTTTCATTTGTACCCATAATTAAAAGAGGGGCTAGCTACGAGCGAGTTACTTCGATCGAGTTGGCCTTTACACATACCCCCTCCCCTACCTTTAGCTATAGAGGTCCGCAACCGACCTCTTCCGTACTTAACAATGGACAAGTCTATAAGATGGCCGTCAGTGAAGAAGGCGTGCAAAAGTTAAGCTACGATTATCTCAAAGACGAATTGAAGGTAGATGTGGATCAAATTGACCCTAGGACGATTCAGGTCTACGGAAACCGAGGAGGCCATCTACCACTCTACGCGGAGGCGGATCGAACAGCGGATCTGACTGAAAACCGTATTATGGTAAGCGGTGAAGCCGATGGGAGCTTTGATCAAGGTGATTTTATTCTCTTTTACGGCGAAGGACCGAACATCTGGTCCTTTGACGCTGAAAACCAAGTGTTCAATCGACGACAACACATTTATGACGAAAATAACTACTACTATCTAGTCATCGGAGCCAGTAACGGCCTCCGAGTAGAAGATCGAAATAGTGTTACAGGTGCTGCTTTTCAGGTGACTACCTTCAATGATTTTGCAAGGTTTGAAGAAGAAGAGGTGAACCTATTTAAGGTTTGGGAAAAAACAACTGGTTCAAATCGTGACTGGTTTGGAGATTACTTCAAGAATGCCCGAGAACGGGATTATCCCAATCTATTTTCTTTCCCTAATCTAGTAGCCAATTCCGAAGCCACGATTCAGGCGAGGATGGCTGTGCGAAGCCCGGTCTCTTCAGCTTACTTCTTGGAAGTAAATAACAATACTCAGAATACAGATGGTCAGGATATCAAAAGTGAGACCATTCGTGGAACAACCATTACTATTGGTTCGAACTTCTATTTCCACAATTATGTCAACTTTGGTGAACTGAACCAAAAAGTGTCTGTAGATCAGGATCGCCTAGATCTTCGTTTGAGATTTCCGCAGCCCACCGGAGCTAGTGAAACGGAAGGGTGGCTTGACTACATACAAGTAAATGCAGAACGAGAACTGATTATGACCGGTAATCAGATGCGGTTTCAAAATCTAGCTTCCATCGGACAAAACAGCAGTCAATTTAGCCTACGGCAAGCAAATAGCAATCTACTGGTTTGGGATATCAGTAACCCATTGAGACCGATCGGGCAAAGATTTGATGTCAGCGGTTCAAACTTATCCTTCGGTGCTAATACCCCTGAGTTGATTAGTTTTGTGGCTTTCGACCCAGGTAGCGGATTACTGACACCAAAGGCAATTGGACCAATACCAAATCAAAACCTTCATAGCATAGGAACCAGCGATGTTGACATGATCATCGTTTATCATTCCGAATTTGCTGAGGCCGCGGAGAAGTTAGCTAAGCACCGACGTGAGTTTAGCAAGCTAACCGTCGAAACAGCTTCCGTAGATGAAGTCTACAATGAATTTTCCTCTGGCAAAAAGGATCCCACTGCCATCCGCGACTTGGCCAGGATGGTCTATGATCGCACTGCCGCTTTTAAATATTTACTACTGGTAGGAGATGGATCATTTGACGCTAGAGATATCTATGATCTCGGCACCAATTTTGTCCCAGTATACCAAACTACTTCTTTTAGGCCCTTGGATGCCTTCCCTTCCGATGACTTCTATGGCGTTTTGAATGGAACAGACCCGAATGATCCCTTAACCGGTGATATGAACATTGCAGTGGGTAGGCTTCCCGTAAAAACGGTGCGAGAAAGCGCCAACGTGGTAAATAAGATCATCGATTATGATCTCGATCCAGAGACCTTCACGGATTGGCGAAATCGCTTAGTTTTTGTTGGAGACGATGAAGATGGTAGTACGCATACAAGAGATGCAGATGGTATAGCTAAATTGGTGACCACCAATCACCCACAATTCAATGTAGACAAATTATACTTGGATGCCTTTCCTCAAGAAAATACGCCTGCAGGGCCTCGGGTGCCGGACGTCAATTCTTCGATTGATCGATCTGTCTTTAAAGGTGTGTTGGCCGTCACCTACCTTGGTCATGGTGGACCTAAAGGCTGGGCTCAGGAGCGGGTACTCAATATTGTAGATATCAAGAAATGGGTAAATAGACAGCGGCTCCCCCTCTTCATTACGGCTACCTGTACCTTTACTAGTTATGATGACGCCGAGTTCGTTTCAGCTGGTGAGGAAACTTTTCTAAATCCAAGTGGAGGTGTAGTAGCCCTGCTTACAACAACTAGAGCTGTATTTGCCTCAGAAAATGAAAAATTGACGCGACTGGTCGTAGATAATATGCTGAAGCGAACCGATGTTCCGCAGACCGTCGGAGACATTATGGTCTTATCTAAGAATGAATATGGAGGTAATGCCAAGAACTCCCAAAAGTTTACCCTGATCGGGGATCCTGCCACAGTCATTGCCAAGCCGCGCTTTGATGTCCGCACTACGCAGATTAATGGCAGAGATATTGCGGAGGCAACACAAGATACCCTGCGCGCCTTTGATAAGGTGACCATCGCTGGACAAGTCATAGATAACAACGGTAACCTTTTGGAGAACTTTAATGGGACTGTATTCCCTACGGTTTTTGACAAGACGGTCAATTTCAAAACCTTAGGGCAAGATAGCGACAGCCCGATAGTGAATTTTGACATTCAAAAGAACACCTTATTCAAAGGTAAAGCGACAGTCAAGAATGGCCTTTTTGAATTCACTTTTGTAGTGCCCAAAGACATTAATTTTCAGTTTGGTCTAGGTAAAATCTCCTATTATGCTGCTGATCCTACTCAAATGATTGATGCAGCTGGACATTACCAAAAGGTCGTCATCGGTGGCGCTAGTGATAATTTACTAGCAGATCAAGATGGGCCTCAGGTGGATGTATTCATGAATACATTGGACTTTGTCTTCGGGGGAATCACAGATGAAAACCCAACCTTGCTCGTCACTTTGGAGGATGAAAATGGTATCAATGTAGTGGGTAATAGCATCGGTCATGATCTCGAAGCGGTCTTGGATGACGATACGCAAAACACCTACCTATTGAACGACTTCTACGAGGCCAAACAGGATGATTATACCCAGGGAGAAGTTCGTTTCCCTCTATCAGGTCTTGAAGAAGGCCTTCATACCCTACAGGTCAAAGCCTGGGATGTGGCGAATAATCCAGCGGAAGGATATACCGAGTTTGTAGTAGCTACCACGGCTGAGATTGCCTTGAAGCATGTTTTGAATTACCCGAATCCCTTTTCTGACCGAACCTGTTTTCAATTTGATCATAATGTGGCCGGCCAGGAAATGGACGTACTCATTCAGATCTACACCGTCTCCGGTCGCCTAGTTAAGACCCTGGAACAGACCGTAATATCGGACCAAGGCCTTCGTCTGGATAACTGTATTGAATGGGACGGTAGAGACGACTTTGGAGATCAACTAGCTCGTGGCGTTTATCTCTACAAGGTGGGGGTAAGAGTCAATAGCGAAAGTGGGCTTTCTGGGGAGAGTGATTTCCAAAAATTAGTTTTACTAAAATAGGCTTTCGCGTACAATAAGTGCCCATTTATATCGTATTGAATATGGCAAGGTAATTGTTAATGTTTTATTAAAGTGCCTAGCCCTTCCTAAAACCGCCGTTTAAGTATCAAATAGTATATTTGTGAAAAATTTTGAAAAACGTTTGGGAATCTCATGAAGAAATTACTACTCAAAACTACTCTTATAGCTGTAATGGCGCTGCTGGCATCGACTGCCTCAATCAACGCGCAGTGTTTTGAACGAGATGGAAAACTATTCAATCCAGATGGTACCAGCTGTACTAACACCGTTGTTACCGCTGTGCCATTCCTGCGTATTGTATCTGATGCTCGTTCAGGAGCAATGGGCGATGCGGGAATTGCCATTTCGGCAGACGCTAACGCCATGCACTTTAATGCATCCAAGCTTGTTTTTGCAGAAGAAGACATGTCTGTTTCTGCCACCTATACACCTTGGCTGCGTTCCCTTGGCTTGAATGATGTATACCTGGCCTACTTGACAGGATATAAGAAGATTGATGATTTGCAGGCCATCGGATTTGGATTGCGATACTTCTCGCTGGGACAAATTCAATTCACCGATATTAATGGTGAGGCGCTAAATACGGGCAAACCCAATGAATTCGAAGTCGCAGTTGCCTATTCCAGAAAGCTAACGGACCGATTCTCCGCTGGTATTACCGGTAAATTCATCTATTCTAACTTGGCTTCTGGCCAACAGTTGGATGGAGGCGAGGTTATCTCCGCAGGTGTAGCAGGCGCAGCTGACATCTCTTTCACCTACGAAACGCCCATAGAAATGCAAAATGGAGAGTCCGACCTGCGTATTGGTCTGGCACTATCCAATATTGGTTCTAAGATTACTTATACCAAATCGATTGACCGAGATTACCTTCCGGCCAACTTTGGTTTGGGTGCAGCTTGGGAAATGCAATTTGATGAGTATAATTCTTTGACGATTGCCGGTGATGTCAACAAATTGATGGTACCTACTCCCTGCCCTACAACAGCAGCTGATTGCGATCAGGACCAAAATGGCAGATCCGACTTCAAGGAATATTCTCCGGTAGCTGGTATCTTTCGATCCTTTGGTGATGCTCCAGAAGGCTTCAGTGAAGAGCTTCGTGAATTGATGTATTCTTTAGGCCTGGAGTATTGGTATGATAAGCAATTTGCCGTAAGAGCTGGTTACTTTGCAGAACATAGTACGAAAGGTGGGCGTCAGTTTTTCACTGTTGGTCTTGGCCTCAAGTACAATGTCTTTGGTATGAATTTCTCTTATCTAGTACCAACAACCAATCAAAGAAATCCATTAGATAATACCTTGCGATTCTCTCTATTATTTGATTTCGGCGAGTACGATTTCGATGAATAGGAGTTAAGAGCGAGTTGATCAATAACAAAGGGCCCCATTACCTGACGGTGATGGGGCCCTTTGTTTTGGGCTTCTGGCTAACCACTGAATTCATTCTCTCTCCCATATTAACACCTGATTATGAGTTAAATATCCACTCAGGCACATGTGGTTTGGAATACCAACGTTTCAAACATAGAACCGTTTCTCTAAAATCCTGCAAACATCTAAACCACCATGAAGATTTCAGTTCTAGGAACAACTATTCGCCTTGTTCTTACGCTCTGTGTTTTACCGTCTATCCTACAAGGTCAATGCCTCGAAAATGAAGGAAGGTTATGGAACTATGACGGGACTAGCTGCCGCAATACCGTGTTTACTGCCGTCCCCTTTCTTCGGACAGTTGCTGATGCTCGTTCCGGGGCTATGGGCGATGCAGGAATAGCCATCTCCACCGACGCCAATGCCATGCAATTCAATGCCTCGAAATTAGCTTTTGCTAAACAGGGTATGGGCTTCGGCATATCTCACACACCATGGCTGCAATCGACAGGTTTCAGTAACATATCACTCACCTATCTGAGCGGATTTACCCAACTAGGCAAGGGACAGGCTCTTGGTTTTGGATTTAGGTATTTCTCGCTCGGGGCTTTGCCGCTGGTCAATACATCGGGAGTCCCGTTAAATAACGGTGAAACGAATGAAGTGGAATTCGCCATAGCCTATGCCAAGAAATTCTCCCACGGATTTTCTGCGGCGATCACGGGAAAGCTCATATATTCCGACTTAGCAGAAGGAATCGTTTTAACGGGTGGAAATGTTGCTACAGCTGAAACAGTGGGAGCATTGGACCTTTCTTTTACCTACCAAACACCATTATCCTTACCCAATCTAGAATCAGGCCTACGGCTTGGGTTGGCGTTCAGTAATTTGGGCAGTAAAATCGCCTATTCTAATTCTTCGACTAAGGAGTATTTACCCGGAAATGTAGGCTTAGGCGCGGCCTGGGAAATGAAGTTAGATGATCGCAATGCCCTAACCCTTACCGCTGACGTGAATAAACTGATGGTGCCTACTCCCTGTCGAGATTCCGGTGCAAATTGTGACCGAAACGGAAACGGAATTCCAGATTTTAAAGAATTCTCTCCCCTCTCCGGTGTTTTCCAATCCTTCGGAGATGCGCCTGAAGGATTTTATGAAGAGACTCAGGAATTATTGTATTCGCTGGGGCTAGAGTATTGGTTCAATCAGCAGTTTGCGCTCCGAGGGGGATACTTTTCTGAATCTCTAACCAAAGGCAGTAGAAAATACATCACCATGGGGATGGGACTAAAGTATCAAAGTATGGGCTTCAATCTCTCCTACCTGAGGATGGTGGAGATCCCTGGAAACCCGATAAATAATACTTGGCGATTTTCCCTGCTGTTTGATTTTGACTTTACCTTCATTCGGGAGAGGAAACAATTGGGTGCGGGCTAGGGGTATGTTGGTGGGACACACCAACATAGGCTGGGGAAGCTTGAGTGGCGTGATACCCTCTGCCGTTGTTTGGTGTTTGTCTAGCTAGCCAGATAGATTTTTCACCAACAACTATCCCTAGCCTGGTGAAATTGGAGTGGCATGTGTGCAATACAAAAAGCTTGTTGTGAGCTATAAGCCGGATTCTGTTAGATACCGAAGTACCCCCCTATCATTTATCTAGATCTGACCTCGCGATCAGACTCCATCTGCCTACCCCCTCCGACTGGCCGAAACCAACCCAGCGAGCAACCGGACCTCCGTATCTGGAGATCGAAGTGTACGTGGCATTTCAACCCACAAGGTTTATCCCATCACCCTATTGCTACGGCAATGCGTGCGCTCTTACCGCACGTTTTCACCCTTAC
>ENA-UENT01000092-UENT01000092.1-marine-metagenome-genome-assembly--contig:-NODE-92-length-72664-cov-5.878427_pt1 | contig 72664 bp, 45 predicted proteins | sample MGYA00237879_ERZ529330 | MGnify/ENA primary metagenome ERZ529330 (study PRJEB26372, sample SAMN05368345) | marine metagenome | biome: cultured habitat; feature: ocean water; material: water; isolation... | reverse complement strand
TGGAAGGACGTGGAGGTCGCACCGGCCGAAGTCGCCTCCTGGAACGGAATCTGGGTGCCGGACTCGATCGTCGCCGTCTGCTGATCCGCCGTGATGACCTTCCTCGTCAGTTTTATCTCACGGAAGAAGCAGACGTGGAGTGGATCGGTCACCCGAACTGGTTTTTCCGAATCAGTAAGCATACGCTACCGCTAATTGATAGTCCCTATTCGCCGAAAGCATACTTGCTGAGCGAACTGGATGAGTACCCACCAGATCTACAGAATTATGTACTGAAGCCATTGTATTCTTTTGCGGGTACTGGTGTGATTATTCATATCAACCGCTTTGACCTGGATGCTATTGAAGACCGGGAAAACTATATCCTGCAGCGCAAAGTAGAATATGCGCCTGTTGTTCCTACACCTGACGTACACGCTAAGGCGGAGGTGCGGATGATGATGCTCTGGGAGCGTGGTGCGGAACGCCCATATATGGTGAATAACCTAGTGCGCTTAAGTAAGGGCCAGATGGTTGGGGTACGATACAACAGAGATAAAGTTTGGGTAGGTGGTAGTGTCGGTTTCTTCTTACCAGATTAGTGGTAATGTCAAGCTCCCAATTCACTGAAGGAGATTTGGTCTTTTGTTTCCCAAGCCATTGGGGGGTACGAAAGTACGACCAGCAGCGCTTCTACCGCCACATGGGCGGCATGGGGCTAAAGGGAGTAGACTTTATCGCAATTGACCCTCATGAGAAGGGACACCTCTACTTAATTGAAGTAAAAAACTACCGCACGCGTTATCGTGAAGGCCTCGTCTTTGAAGCTCCGCTAAAGGAGAAAGGTGAGCTGGCTGATATAGTTACGACCAAGTACAAGCATACGATGCGAGCTATTCGGGCGATCCATTTATTCTACTTACGGAAATGGTGGTATCAACTTACTCGACAGCTTTATTTGGATAGTAAGCGCCTCCAATTTGATGTGGTGTTTTGGACACAAGCCTATCAACTGGCCAAACAAGCTAAACGGCATAGCTTCGTATTGTGGTTAGAAACGGAGGAACCCGCAAAGGATTACCGGGTAGAGCTACTTACGGAAATTCGCAAACGCCTGCCTCTTCCCATCAATGCAGCCATCGCGGAGCAATCCAATTCTAGTTTGCCTGGTATTGAAGTTGTAAACAAAAAAAATAAGGCTACCAAAGATTGATAGCCCTCAACGGTGCCCTTCAGAGGCACGCAACGTCTACTTTAATGTTCTACTTTACTGCCATTTCACTGTCAGCAATAGCAAAGCAAAGACTATTTGAGGCTAGGTAGTGGTAAAAATGCGCAGCGACTTAAGAACTGAGCAGTTTTGCTTGAGGAATTAGTGGCGAAACTCAATGACCCGAAATTCTCCAATCGGTTCGTAGCCTATTTTTTGGTAAATGTCATTGGAGGTGGGGTTCTCCATATCGGTAAATAGGGTGCAGAAACGATACCCACCTTCTTTCAGCATCAAATTACTCACTTCAGCTACTATCTTGGTGCCGTAGCCCTTTTTTCGGTGCTCCTTGGGAGTGAACACATAATTGATGGTGATACCATTCTGGGTAGGTCTAGCGACACAACACATTGAAACGATTGTTTCTGTTTTCCAGAGATACACCTCACCGCCATCAATTTTCTTTACAGCGCTTTGGTGAGCTACTTCCCGATCATCTTCATTCAATGCTTCGATCAAAAACAGATGCATCCATTCTGCTACTAAATCAACATCCTCCGGTCCTGCCTGCCTCATGTTGCCGGTATGAGTAGGGATGTGTTTCACAGCGGTAAGTTCGTATACGAGTTGTTTGTAGACTACTTCGTATTGCCAGCCTAAATTGTTAGCTAATGAATTGCCTAAGGCCAAGGCCAGGTTCTTGGGGCCTATGATGCCTGGAAGCTTGATGTTTTCCTGGCGCAGAAAACCGACCAAGGGAGGGGTAAAGTTCTCTTGCTCTAGTTCATTTCCGTAGACGATGAGGTTGCGGCCACCGGTCTGCATGCCGGTGAGTAAGATTTGATTTCCATTATGAATAGATAGATATAGGCTATCATCTTTTTCCTTCGGGGTATTACCGAGTGCAAGGCCCAGCAAGAGGCTGTTTAGTGTTTCCTGTTGCTTGAGGTATGCCTGGTTCTCCCTTAGATATAGGGTTGAACTGGGGTACGTTTTGAGGGCCATTGAATTTACTTTTCCTACTCTTCCTTCAATGAGTTCGCTGGATCAACTGTAGCAAGCATGTAGGACTGCCTACTAACAGCGATACAAGCCGTAAGAAAGACTAACAGGTTGGCTAATAAATAGGGCATAATACCAAACTGGATGTCTCCTAAATGTTCTCGGGAAGTGTATAACAATGTTTGCATTCCTATCCAACACAGACCAGTTGCGATAATACTGGCAACAACTAATAAGAGAATGAAGTTCCTGTTGGCTAAGAGTAAAACCTGCCCGACCGATGCGCCAAATACTTTTCGAATACTGGCCTCTTTTAGAAAACGGGTATAGTTTTGAATAGATAGGCCCAAGAGCCCCATACAAGCAATGAGCAATGCTAGACCGGCGATGTAGCAAAGGTTCGTATATCCCCTTTGAACGCTCTTGTAGAAGTCTTCAAATACTAGTTCCTGGGGAAAGCATTGAAGAGGGATGTTAGGATACAAAGAAGCCCATTTATCCTCGACAAGGGCCTCAACCTGTTCTCCTGTTCCAGCGGTATGTCGAATGGCTAGATAATTATAGGCATTATCATTCTCTAGGAAAATCGCCACAGGTAGCTGATCAGATTGGCCGGTCACCTTAAAGTTTTTCGCTACCCCAATTACTTCGTATCGCTGATTTTCTCGTAGCAGGCTTTTCCCGAGTGGGTTAGTCCATTTTTGTTGGTCGGCAAAGATCTGATTTACCACCACCGTTTGGGAATCGGCTACTGGACGATTGGGATCAAAAAAACGCCCCTGATCAAGTTCTAAACCTAAAGTTGTGAAATAGTCAGCACTGACTTGAAACTGCACGGCTTCGGCCATGTGTTCGCCTATTTTTAGTTGCGACCGGGAAATGAACTGACCAACATGATTGACACTGCCGGCGATCTGGTGCACATAGGGGACAGTTTCAAATTCGTTTTTTAGAATATCGTATTGCTCAGCGTGATCCAGACGAACGATAAAGGTCGAATCTGGCTGGTATCCCCAGTCTAAATTCATCCATTTTTTTCCCATTGTCAGTAGCAGTACCGCCGTGATGACTATACCAAAGGCAAGTACAAACTGTATTCCCAAGAATAATTGCGTTAGCTTATTTTTCTTAATGATCTGTTGACTGCCTTTAAAAATTGCGGTAGGCTGGAAGGCGCTGATGTAAAAAGCAGGGTACGCCCCTGAGGCTATGGCAACAAAAGCCAATAAAGCAGCTAAAAAGAACCAGAGGCTTGGCGTGTCTGTAAATGAAAGTGAAATCTGATGAGATTGGCTAGCGTTAAAAAGGGGAATGAGGGCCTCATGGGCAAATAATAAGCCTAAGATTAAAGCTAGCGAACAGAGCAATAGATTTTCTGTCATGAACTGCCCCACCAGCTGTATTTTTTTGCCGCCAATCACTTTTCGTATGCCAATTTCCTTTAAGCGTTTCCCCGCAACTCCCAGGGAAATATTGATATAATTGAAGCAGGATAAAGCCATCATTAACGGAGCCAATAATGCAGATAGGAATATGACTAAAGGGTGGGTGATACTAGATGGCCTGTCAATTACTTCATGGGCTCTGGGGTTAGGATGGATCAGGTTATCCAATACAAAGGATTGTATTTGCAGGTTTTCATTAGCCTCATTTTGTACGGCAACATATTTATTCATCTTGCTGGCAATGAGTGCTGCGTTGGCTACATCTTGTAATTGAATGAAAGTGCCGCTTGTGTGATTTTGCCAATCATTCATGTTCACTCCACTAATGCTGGTATAAGCATTCATCCCCGCCACGATACTAAATCTAAGTCCTGCATTTGCGGGAAATGGAGCGGCCACCCCTTTGACGGTAAATATTTTTTTCTCGTCATTGCCAAAAACAATCGTCAAGGCTTGGCCAATGGGGTCTTGGTCTTGAAAGAACTTATCGGCTAATTTGGCACTAATAATAACCGCATTGGGAGCATCTAGTACTTGTGGAGTTCCTTTATCCAAAGGGAAGGAGAAGACCTCAAAAAAGCTAGGATCTACAAAGGATACAGATTCATGAAAAACGCGATCTTCTAAATAAACACTACTTCTCCAGTTGTCCACGCGAGCAAACTGTTCGATTTGAGGGAAGTCGGTTGCTAGGGCTTGGCCTAAGGGCATAGGTACGGTGCCATGGACTTGTGTTTCTTCATTGTAATCGACCGTATATTCCACCATGAAAATACGATCTCCATTTTCATGGAAATGATCCTTGCTCCATTCGTTTTGCAGGTATAAAAAGACCGTAATGGCTGCAGCTATAGCAACCGATAAGCCTACTATATTAATTAAGCTAACCAGCTTGTTTCGCAATAAATTCCGATAAGCTAATTTGAAGTAGTTCTTTAACATGAAGCGGGCGTTTTTTCTGGTGGTCGGTAGTTTATTGGTAGCTATTAGGCTAGTATTGACTCAAACCACAAAATCATCTAGTACCTAGCTCTTTTTTTGCACCAACATCTATACCAGAAAATCAACTATTTCATTTTCAATGCCTTATGTTTTGAGCTGGAGCATGAGGTGGGGGTTGAATCGTCTAACTATGAACAATGGTGTTCAAATACGGACAGTTTTTTCTGGTATTCACTAATGCAGGATTAGCTCTAGGTCGGCGGACTTAAGCGACGTTCTATTCTACATTGACCTTAAAGTCGTCCACATACATCACGATTTCGTGTTCTGTCGGATTAGCGGTTGCGCCAATTTGGATTCTCTCGTAGACGAGGGGTTCTTGGAGGTCAAAAGAGATACCCTGCATTTCAGCTTCTCGTCGAAACTCCTCTGCATTTGGCATGTTTTTTCCCGGCTCATTGATCACTTCTGTTCCGTTTATGACTAAGGAGTTGGCACCACTTTCATCAGGAGAAAGTGTTGTAATCCACTTTACATTTACCCATTCCTGTAGCGGAAAAGGGATTTGTGTCTGCGAAATAGTTGTGCCTAATATTTTACCTCTCTCTATTGACAAGTAGTTATCACTTCCCATTTTCAAGCGAATCCCAGGACATTGATTATCCGGAACCGAAGGATCCCAGCAAGAACAACATTCGAGGTCGATCAAAAACAGATCCTGTAGATCTTCTGTCGAGTCGATGTAGAACTTTGCTTCAATGGTAATCGTACTTCCTATCGGAGCGGATAAGCCCCCTTTTTCGATGTCGGCTTTTGATAAGATATCATCAGACGGTTGAGCCGTAATCTTCAAGGAGTAATCGCGCTCGCTAACTGTAGTTGTGCTTAACTCAATGGTATTGTCAGCAGTATTAGGGTGGACAAGTTGAATGTTTGTCCATCTACTACCATCAGCCACAAAGAGGTCGCTCAAATCATTGTTGATAGATTCAAAACCATCTTCAAACTGGAAAGGAGTATTTGTATTGATGGCTATATCATCATCTTGACCACAAGAAAATAAGGTGAAAACGGTGCTTGCTAGAGCGAAGAGAATATGTTGAGTTCTGCTACTGGTTTTCATGAGGGGGGAAGGTTGTGTTTTGCTAAATCACAGAAGTGGGCATTACTGACTCCTTCCAATAAACTTCTTGTCTATTGGAGATATTGCAGTTTAAGGGAAACGAAATCTAGAGATTGTAACTATGAGTGATAGAGATGATTTTTACCTCATTCCCCTAAAACAAACTCCCCTGCACCACATCCGGCAGTAGCCTAAACGAACGGCGGTGATGCTCGCAGGCACCATGCTCGGCAATGGCGGCGCGGTGCGCTTTAGCGGGGTAACCCTTGTTTTTATTCCAGAGGTAGTAAGGATAATCTTCGTGGATACGTAGCATGTAATCGTCGCGGTAGGTCTTGGCCAGAATGCTGGCTGCGGCGATAGAGAGGTACTTCCCATCCCCCTTCACGATGGTGTGGTAGGGAACTTCTCCGTAGGGAATAAAGCGATTGCCATCAATTAGCAATTGTTCGGGGCGCGTCTTTAGTTGATCCAGTGCTCGATGCATGCAAATGAAGGACGCACGAAGAATATTAAGCTGGTCAATTTCTGCAGGATCTACCTGAGCTACGGCCCAGGCAATGGCTTCTTGCTCTACAATTTCACGGGCGGCATAACGCTTCTTTTCGCTCAACTGCTTGGAGTCGTTGAGGAGTGGGTGGCTAAAGTCTTTAGGGAGGATGACGGCAGCTGCAAATACAGGGCCTGCTAGACAGCCACGGCCGGCTTCGTCGCAACCGGCTTCAATTAAGTGTTCATCCAGAAAAGGTGCAAGCATAGTTCGCTTATTCGAGGTCGACGCGGTAAAGATATTGCCAGCGTTCCTCAAAGGTAACTCCTTTGTGCAAGTAGAACAATTTGCCTGCCCGGACTTGGACCTTCTTGATGTAGATCTCAGGTATAGCGGCAGCTTCGCTCAACTGACCGGTCCTCGGGTCGATCTCATACAGGTAGGTGTACTTATTATCTGCTTGCAAAACATAGAGGCGGTCATAGATTTTATCTCTCAAAACCTCCACCTTGTACGGATTTCTTCGATGAAAAACGATGGGGGTTTCCCGATGGGTATTGCCATTCGTGTCCAGCCAGCGGATACGATGATTGGTGTAGTCAAACAAGAGAAGGAGATCACCGAAGGGAAACACCTGTGCTCTTACCGGGCGATATAATATCTGCGCCGCAAAACGCCGTTCATCGGCATACATTCGCCGGACACGCGTGCCTTCCTGCGGATTGGTTTCTACGATTGTGCGTGCTTTATTGGCCAAAAAACGCTCTTCATCTTCCATATGACGCAGAACCTTTTCATTGACAATCGTTTCCAACAACTGAGAAGCACTGCCATCTCTGGGAGCAGCGAAGAGTTGGAAGACTTGTTGATGATGTCGATAATAGCCAGGAAATACGTATTGGTCATTGGCATACAGGCAAGGCCGTAGTGTATTGCGGTAGGCCTGAATCGTAATGCTATCGGCTAATTGGATATGGTTGGCGTCTATTCGAAGCTCTTGCAAATGGGTAGGATATATCAGGTATAAGCCACCCAGGCAACCCTGAAACAATTGTTCCGGTCGCCTTCCTGCAAGTGCCTGCGTTTGGAGAATATTGCCGGCCTGATCGGCGATGGACAGGCGATAATGTGGTCTTTTATCGTAGTACGTGAGGAGGAGGAGTTGTTCTCCTATAACTAGAAAGTCACTGATGCTTTTGTGCTGTTCGGTAAGCTGCTTGGGCCGGCGATAGGAGTTGACGATGATCTCAGGTAGAAGGGAACTGGTGCTTTCTAGCCGGACCTCCCAGTAGGTGTCAGGTCTTCTAATGGGGATTACTTCTTGTTCGTAGCCCAAATAGGAGACAATGAGCGTATCGGGAAATTGGGTGAGTTCTAGGCTGAAACGCCCTTCCTCATCCGTTATGGTACCATCCTCACTATTCACCGCATAAATCGTAGCCCCTTCAAGTGGTTGTTGCGAGCCCGCATCCAATACGACGCCCCGCTGCGCGTTTAAGCAACTGATCGCAGCTAGAAGAACGACAAGGGTTATACTTACTCGTAGCATGGCGTTGGCCTTTAGGTGTTATTAAAATAGCCCACATAAACGGTAAGTGTACGTTCAATTTATCAAGCCCTAAGGAGTACTTCGTGAAGATGTCTTTATTTCTGGTAAGTCGATAGGGGACTGAATACTGGCAAAACTGTGCAAAAAACAATATATTTGCCATGGCAACTAATTTTGCCTCAGTCTTAACTAAAACCAATCAAAACCATGTCTACAACCACCGCACCGGAAAAGATTTATGCGGAAGCAGCGGACTTCATGCCGCTATTGGGAACAGATTACGTAGAACTGTACGTAAGTAATGCCAAGCAAGCTGCCCATTTCTACCAGACCGCGATGGGTTTTCAGCCACTTGCCTATGCAGGCTTGGAAACAGGACTTAGTGACCGCGAGTCCTACGTGGTGCAACAAGATAAGATTCGTCTAGTGCTTACTGCTCCCCTGAAGAGTGGCACTGAAATTGGCCGCCATGTAGATCAACATGGTGACGGCGTGAAAGTCGTAGCACTTTGGGTAGAAGATGCTCGCTCAGCGTATAACGAAGCCGTTAAGCGGGGTGCAAAATCGTTCATGGAGCCGGTCGTTGAGGAAGATGGAGATGGCCAAGTAGTACGTTCTGGCATCCACACCTACGGCGAGACGGTACATATCTTCGTAGAGCGCAAAAATTACAACGGTACCTTCTTACCAGGTTTCCGCCCTTGGAACCCAACTTACCGCCCAGCGAGTATCGGTTTGCAGTACATCGACCATATGGTAGGTAATGTAGGGCTAGGTGAGATGAACACCTGGGTAAACTTCTATGCCGATGTAATGGGCTTCACCCAGATCGTTTCTTTTGACGATAAGGACATCTCTACGGAGTACACGGCACTAATGAGTAAGGTGATGAGCAACGGCAATGGCCGTATCAAATTCCCGATCAACGAACCAGCTGAGGGCTTGCGTAAGTCGCAAATCGAGGAGTACCTTGATTTCTACGAAGGTCCTGGTGTACAGCACTTGGCTGTAGCTACAGATGATATCATCACTACCGTTCGTGAATTGCGGGCTCGTGGTATCGAATTCCTACAAGTGCCTGGTACCTATTATGATACGCTTTTGGAACGTGTCGGAGAAATTGAAGAAGACTTGGCACCGCTTCGTGAACTAGGTATTCTAGTGGATCGCGATGATGAGGGCTACTTGCTACAAATCTTTACGAAGCCGATTCAGCCTCGTCCAACCATGTTCTTCGAGATTATCCAGCGTAAAGGAGCTCGCTCCTTTGGTAAAGGAAATTTCAAAGCCTTGTTTGAAGCTATTGAACGTGAACAGGCTTTGCGCGGAACCTTGTAAAGCTTACTAGGAAGACTTGGCTACGCTGTGCCACTAAACAGCCTAAAACTCCAGCTTGATTAGTTCAGGCTGGAGTTTTGTTATTTCTGGAATTGAAGTAGGTAATGTAGTGGTCTTGTTGAAAAGATCAAGATCACAATCCTCTTCCAAATATCTGGTAAGTTTTACTTTAGCAGAAATGATTGCTGCTATATGGAAAAACAGTCCCTACACCGTATTCAGTCCCTGCTAGAACAGGTTTATCCGGAAGGAGAGGTAACATCTTTACTGGAGCAGATTCCAGTTCTGGTGGATCGCTACCGATCGATCATTCAGGTGACGGAACATAGTATGTCTGAAAAAGACGTAGTTCTTATCACCTACGGTGATCAGGTGCGGCGCGAGGGAGAGTTCCCATTGCGCACCTTGCAGCGCTTCTTAGATGAGCAGACAGAGGGGCTGATCAACTCCGTACACATTTTACCTTTCTATCCTTATTCTTCGGATGATGGCTTTTCGGTCATTGATTACTATGCGGTGCATCCGGATTGGGGTACCTGGGATACCATCGGGGAAATGGCATCTTCTTATCGGCTCATGTTTGATGGTGTGATTAACCATATCTCGCAGGAATCAGACTGGTTCAAAGCCTTCTTAGCACGTGATCCTGAATACGTAGACTATTTTATCGAGGATGACCCCAATAAAGACTATTCTCAGGTAGTACGGCCGCGAGTGTTGCCATTACTACATGATTATACCGATGTGAATGGGCAAACCCGTTATGTATGGACGACTTTCAGTCGGGATCAGGTGGACTTGAACTACCGTAATCCGAAAGTATTTCTCCAGGTGCTCGACTTACTACTGTTTTATGCGGCGAAAGGCGCAAAACTGGTTCGCTTGGATGCTATTGGATTTATGTGGAAGGAAGACAATAGTACTTGTATCCACCTGCCGCAGACGCATAATCTGATTAAGGCCATGCGAGCAGTCCTGGCAGAATTGGTGCCTGATCTGATTTTCATTACAGAAACCAATGTTCCGCACATTGAGAATATCTCCTACTTCGGCAATGGCTACGATGAGGCACAAATGGTGTACAATTTTACCTTACCGCCACTGTTGGCTTATAGCCTGCTTTACGGCAGTGGGGAGAAATTTACGGCCTGGGCCAGAAGCCTCGAACTGCCGAGCGAGGAGGTATGCTTTTTCAATTTCACGGCGAGCCACGATGGTGTTGGGCTGCGCCCGGTAACCGGTATTCTCGACCAAGAGGAAGTTGGACTTCTTCTCAAGTCTGCAGAGGCAAATGGTGGCCGCGTATCCTACAAAACGGATGCGGATGGGGGGCAGTCTCCCTATGAAATCAATTGTAACTATCTCAGCTTGCTTTGCGGCTCCGAACAAGACATGGAGTTAGGAGTTGCAAGAATGATATTGGCACAAGCCGTCATGCTGGGCTTTCCGGGGTTGCCGGCCATTTACTTTCATTCGCTGGTAGGATCGCGTAATGATATTGAAGGAATGCAGCGCAGTGGCCATAACCGAAGAATCAACCGAGAAAAACTCGACTACGACCAGCTCGTTGCAGAATTGGAAGAGGACAATGTGCGTCATGAGGTATGGCCTGCGCTAAAACGACTCTTGAAGGTTCGTCAGCATTCAGCTGCTTTCCATCCATTTGGACCATTTCAGTTTCATGATTTGTCTCCGTCTTTGATCGCCATCCAGCGCTTCAGTCCAGACCGAGGGGAAGAGGTCTGGTTGTTGTTCAATCTTACACCTGCCACGCAAGAGGTTCATTTGCCGGAGGGCATTTATACTGACCTTATTGACGATGCCGAAATGAGCACTAAGCAGTATGTACGAGGGTATAAATATCGCTGGTTGCGAAAGAAGGTGTAATAAAACCAGTATCCCTGCAACTAATTGATCAAACAGTGCCAGCACGCATTGCAAAGCGACTTCCAACATATCATTGACCAGCACTATGGTATCCTGTACAAAATTGGCCGGGCCTATACCCAGGACCAAGCTGATTTTGAGGACCTATACCAGGAGATGTTGATTCAATTATGGCAGTCTTTTCCCCGTTTTAAGGGAGATTCCAAGCTATCAACTTTTATCTATCGGGTGGCGTTGAATACTGCACTGACGCATCAGCGCAAAACCAAGCGTCGGCCAAATGCGCTGCATTTGGAAGATCAGATGTATCGCCTGCCAGATACGTCGCAAGATGAGATGGAGGCGGAACAACGCCGAAGCGCGAAGGTAGAGTTGCTTTACGAATCGATCAATGAACTGAAAAAGGAAGATCGCGCCATTATCCTTCTCCACCTGGAAGGAAACTCCTACGAAGAGATGGCTGACATTTTAGGTATCACCATCAATAATATCGGGGTGCGATTGCTGCGGGTAAAAAAGCGATTACAAAAACGACTAATGGCCAAGGGGTATGCAAGAGTTTGACCTCAAAAACATATGGGAAGAGGCAGATGCTGGGGCGGAACGCTGGTATCAGGAGTTGCGTCCAGAGTTGGTAGCGATGGCTCGTCGGAAGAACGATAGCGTATTGCAACGCATTCGTCGATTGGTGCTTTGGGAGATTCTCTTTGCGGTGGCCTCTCTGGCCCTAGCAGTGTACTACTTGCAAGGTTTATCGACTCCCCTTTACGTTCTGATGATCGTGTTCTTTATTGTTGTTATCGCCATTTCCTATCGATACTACTTGCAGTTTAGCCAAGAAATCAGCGAGGTGCCTAGTCTGAATATTGTCGAATCTACTTCGGCCTATCTGCGTATTCTGAGCAACTACAAGAACCGCTTGATCAGGCTATCCATTGCACTTATGCCGGTTGGCCTGGTAGTGGGCTTTTTTGCGGGCTTTGGAATGGGAGCAGACAACGACTTTTCTGCACTGCAAGACCCTGTGTTTTGGGTGATCTCTATTGTAGCATTAGCTATTGTTGCGGTGCCGTCCTATCTGCTTACTAAATGGTATTACCGTTTCTTTCTAGGCTCTAAGGAAAAAGAACTAGAGCAAGTACTAATTCGCCTCCAGCAAGAAGAGGAAGAGTAGTGTGCGTTTTTTTAGGATCACTATATTATTGTCACGTTTCTATTGAATTAATTATTCATGTTGACAGCATCCTACTCCCAAAACAAGTTTAGAACCGTCATCCTCAATTGGGACAGATCATTGTTTTACCAAAGTTCACTTTGATTACATTTGGATTACTGGGCACATATATCGCTTGGTAGCATCTACCAATTTTAACCTTATTATTGGATATATCTCTATATCCAGTTAGTAACCTACCTTCTTGGTTTTTGAACTCATAGTGAGCTCTCGTGACTGACGTTGTTGATCCCTTTCTTTTATTTTCTAGCTTCACAATTTTTACTACGATACTTTCGCCTTCTGCTTGGAGAGTATTGCGTTTTTCCAATACATTGTTGAGCATTATCGCTGATAGGATAAAGGCAAGTAGTAGGAAGATATACTTTGGATTCTTCATTATCCTGATTGATACTATCCAAAATAAACATTATTACTGTTTCAGCTGTAGTCTAAATCACTACTTAGCACAGGAATGTATCTAATTCGCCTCCAGCAAGAAGAAGAGTAGCGAAAGAACATAATTACCTTTCTAGAAAAGTGTGAAATCCCAATGGATTACTGATAGCGCAAGGACTCAATCGGGTCCATAGCAGCAGCACGCAGTGCTGGATACAAACCAGATAATAGACCTACTGCGGTACAAGTGATTAGGGCCACGGTAATCCAGAGCCAAGGGAAGAGGAAGGGACTACCGAACAATACACTTACAATATTCCCGATCAGTACTCCAAGGATGATACCTACGATACCTCCCATCTGGCAGATCACTACTGCTTCAGTCAAGAATTGAAGCATGATGTTTTTACTGGTGGCGCCCAATGCCTTTCGAATACCGATTTCTCGGGTCCGTTCGGTGACGGATACCAGCATAATATTCATCAGACCAATGGCTGCACCGAGGAGGGTGATAAAACCAATACTCACAGCTGCTAAGCGCAGGTAAAGGGTATTCTCCTTGATAATATCTAAAAGGCCATCACTCTTGGTAATGTCAAAGTCGTTTTCATCCGCGGCGGAAAGTCCACGTACATTTCGAAGCGTCACAATAGCTTCGCCAATAGCCGCTTCTACCCGGCTAGGATCCTGCACAGAAACCATGATGCTGTAGTTGGTCCGTTCGGCACCGTAATAGCGTTTGGCGGTCTGCAGCGGAATCAGAATACGACGGTCTTCACTTTGATTCATCGATGAACCCTTCGCTTCCAATACACCGATGACTCGGTATTTACCGTTTGGGGTCGTTACATACTTACCCATTGCTCGTTCGGAGTTGCCTCCAAAGAGTACTTCTACCATATCGGCTCCGAGTATAGTTACCATACCCCCATTTCGAGCTTCTCTATTGGTAAAGTTTCGTCCGTGTTGCAGGTTGAATGCCCGAGCTTCGAGGTAGTTTTCATCAATACCGAAGATGACTACATTCGGATTACTTTCTTCGTTTTTGTATTTAATCTGAGCGATACCGGTGGAGAATAGAGAGACCGAAACGCGGGAAGGGAATTCGTAGCGTTCCTTAAACTCAATAGCCTGTTGATAGCTGAAGGGGTCGCCTTGTTTTTGCTGACGACCATTTCGGCGGCCACTCACGCCACGACCGGCTGGGTCAATGTCGAAAGTGTTCGCTCCGAGGTAAGATAGATTGTCATTGAGGGAAAAAATAGCTGTATCAATGGCGGTAAGGATACCTACCAATGCCATGATCCCGAAGGCGATGATCACCAGGGTAAGGGTGGCACGCAGCCAATTATCGCGCACTGCACCGAGTGCAATTGTAATATTCTCCAGGGTATTCATGCTAACAGCGGGCTTTTTCTAACGTATCAAAGTTAAAAAAGCCGACCTATAACAAAGCAATAGTTCGATGAACGGCGGCTGACACTAGATAAGTAGCCGCCAAAGAGGTGCGAACTTATGGACGGAAGTCGCGTCGCAATAGCCGAAGGGTCCGAATAACCTTGCCGTTTTTATCTACCAAGCTGATAAGATAAACGCCTTGAGGAAGGTCGCCAGCCTCGAAACTGTCTCCTTCTTGTGGCTTATTAAAGGTTCGAACTTTACCACCGAGTGTGTTGTAAAGATCAATCCGATCGGTACCTGGCGGTAGACTTGTTAAGAAGAATCGATCATGTACGGGGTTCGGATATACTGTTGGGCGTTCGCCAGCACGATTGATACGGGCACGCTCATCTGCATCGATCAAATTGAGTTGAAAGGCAGCCGTTCCAATCACTTTCTCAGGGCTGTCCACTTCTCGGAAGTTGACTTCTACTTTGCCTTGCCCTTTAACGTTAAAAGCGGATATCGTAACGAAAAGATCAAAGCTTTCGCCGGGGCGCAATACAACGGGTGCGACTACACCTTGTAGTGGATCGTAGTTGCTGGTCACTGCTGGTGGATAACTGGCCTCCTTATCGCATACTTGGCTCTCCCAAACGTAGGGTTGGTAGATCACGTTTTTATCCCACCGTAGCCTTAGAGTCCGGCCACTGGTATTGCTCACTACTACCTTCATTATCTCTTCCTGCCCTTGCGTGCTGGTAGCGCCAATGGTTAATTGCTGTCGTACAATATTCGGTTCAATACTGAGCGCACCTTGCGCTTGGAGCGTTAAGCCCAGCGAGGAAAACATCAGAATGAGAAGCAAGTAAAGTCTATTCATACCTGTGAGTGAGAAGTGTGATTCTACTATATGGGACGACAGAAAAAATGCCCCCTTGATTTGAGCTTAATTTCTTCCACCTCTTTATACGCGAACTTGGTGCAAGGGGTTTTGTAAAAAACACAAAAATAGCAGAATTACCAAAAAAGTGCCGGTAAAAGGACACTCTGAGCGGGGCTCAGGTTGCTTTCCGAAAAGGGATTGTAATGCGCTTACTGCGCAATAATGACAGGGATGATATCCAGCTGGTCTGCGTATTGTAAGCGCATGAGGTAGTAGCCAGCAGGTAGCCCGTTAGTAGCAGGTAGTTGCGGTTCGTTGCCGGCCTCTACCAATGCTCCGCTTGCGTTTAATAACTGCCACTCGTAGGTAGTAGGAATAGCTTCGGGCCATCGAATTTGAAGGGGTGTGCCAACACGTGCTGGATTAGGATATACGGTTACCTTCTCTTCTGCTGCCAAAACTTCGGCAGTGCTGGTTACTGTTGTATTGATGATAAAGAAAGATTCATCCAATGCGCCAAATTCGCCTCCTTGAAGTAGTGGATCTTGCCCTGGCTGTCGTAGGCGGTAAAAGCCATTGCCATAATTACAGCAGATACCATCTGCAAAATCGTCAAGCACGCGGAGCTGGTAACAGCCCTCGGCAGGTAGCGTGAATTCTTCTACCACAAAAGAATTATCCATGTATGCACCAGCATCAGAAGGCGTAGCGATTTGGGCACCACCATTGGTTTGCCCGACAATTTCATTACCGCCACTGGCATGGATAGTACCGTTATCATCGACCACTTCCCAGTACAGTTCATAGCCGAAATTATCGGTGCGCAAAACCAACTCGAAATAATGCTCATTCGCTGTTGGTGCTAGTGTAAAGTTGTGTTCTCGTTGATTATTGTAAGCTGATGGATCAGGCGTATCGTTAGGGTCTAGCAATTGGACTACCAGGTCATTACTGCTCTGGCCACCGACTATTGGAAGCTCAGGCAGGGGAAAGGTAGCTTCTTCTAGCGGCGCAAGGGAACCTGTCCAGATAAAAGCATCAGAGACGCCGCCAACGATGCCAAAGCTGATCGTACAAGATTCTAAAGGCGTATTCCCGTCATTGCGAAAACGAACTGTACCAGCAATTGAAGAAGCGCAAATATCATCCGGGGCCTGAATCGCTATGAGATTAGCATCAGACGCATAGGAAGACGACAGCTCAGGTTTCACTTCGATGCCATTCAACACTTCCTGTTCTGCTTCGGTGATGAAGATGGCCAATTCAATATTGACCGGATCTACCCACACATCACGATAGTATTCTGGTAGCGTCAAGTTATACGTCAGGCTACCAAATGATTCCACATCGGTATTGCTGATGATATGCCCCCACTGGCCAGTGAGGAATTCCCGAAAGAGGTGCTGATGGTTGTAATAATTACCCTGGTCGCCGCCGTGCTGCGGAGCTAGTACATTATTCTGAAGCACGGCTACATGCAGACGATTACTTTCCAGTGGGACACCTTCCGTATAGTAGTATTCAATATAGAGTTCGAGCTGACGGGTAGAGATATCTAGCGTAGCAGTTGCTGCGATATTAACTGGCGCCGATTCTTGTAGAATAGTCGTTACGGCTTCTGGCCAATCCCCTCTTCCCATAGCAGTGGTGCCAGGAATGCTTTGCTCAAGGCCAGGGAAAACATGACGATTAACGGTAGCTGCTGGGTAGCCAGTGAGTTGACATAGATCTTGCAGGGCCTCACTATAATCACTTCCGAGGTCCGGATCATCGCCTATAGGAGTAGCGTAGGGGCCAGTCTGATAGTTGAGGAGAATGAGGTCACTACCGAGCGTTTGATCCAACTCAGTGATGATGTCATGCCCGTGCGGGCAATACACACAGTACATGCCGCCGTACTCTTCCAATACAGCGCGGCGATTTTCTGGTGCCGTACTCACAATCGTCTGGGCGTTAAGCCCTACGGCGAGCAACAGCAGCAAGTGTACTAATGCGTGACCTCTCCTGTAAAACATGGCTCAAAACTAAGTCTTTATTCTACAAGCACATGACAACTCTCCGACAAACTAACGCAAGCTCGCAGCGCGAATCTTACGTTTGGTAGCTTTCTCAGGTTTCAGGCTGGCAGAATGCCCGTGAAAGCAACGAAAATAATCAATTTGTCCAAATTGAGACCGTTATGCTGCTTATTCGATCTGAAAGTCGATAAGAATTCTCCTGATATCGTTACCTTGAAGAATTCAATGCTGAAAAACAGAACGAACCCTTATGCATATTGCAATTATTGGAAATGGCATTAGCGGCATCACCGCCGCGCGTTTTCTACGCAAGCTAAGCGACCACCAAATTACCGTCATTTCCGCTGAAACCGACTACTTCTTTTCTCGTACGGCTTTGATGTATATCTACATGGGGCATATGCGCTTTGTAGATACCCAACCTTACCAACCCCACTTCTGGGAGAAAAATCGGATTGATCTAAAACGAGCCTTCGTAGAAAAGGTTGACTTCGAGAATAAGCAATTGGCCTTCGCAGGTGGGGAAAGGATGGCATACGACAAATTAATCCTGGCTGTAGGTAGTAAGCCTAACAAATTTGGTTGGCCAGGGCAAGATTTGGAAGGGGTTCGTGGCCTGTATAGCCATCAGGATTTGGAGTACATGGAAGCCAATAGTGAAGGCCTGGAACAGGCAGTCATCGTTGGTGGAGGGTTGATCGGCATTGAAATGGCAGAGATGTTCCATACGCGCCATATCCCAGTTACATTTTTGGTACGGGAAACCAGCTACTGGAGCAATGTATTGCCACCAGAAGAGTCAGAGATGATCAACCGCCATATTCTCAATAATGGAATTGATCTGCAACTGGGTACCGAGTTGAAGGAAATAGTAGACGATGGCTCCGGCCGAGCCTGTGCGGTGGTGAGCAGCAAAGACGAACGCATTGAATGTGGCTACGTGGGCCTCACCGCCGGTGTAAGCCCTAACCTTGATTTCCTACGTGATACTGATCTTGAACTGGGGCGCGGTATCATGGTCGACCAATACTTACAGACCAATATCCCGGACGTATATGCCATTGGTGATTGTGCGCAACAACGTGAGCCGTTGCCTGGTCGTCGTCCGATTGAAGCCATCTGGTATACCGGCCGCATGATGGGTGAGGTAGCTGCCTACAATATCTGTGGCCAGGAAACCGCCTACGATCCGGGTATCTGGTTTAACTCTGCGAAATTCTTCGATATTGAATATCAGGTTTACGGTGAAGTGCCTGCTAATATGCCCGACGATATGGCTACCCTCTATTGGGAGCATGCTGATGGCGAAAAGGCGATCCGTATCAACTACGATAAGGAAGGTGGTCATATCCGTGGCTTCAACCTCATGGGGGTACGCTACCGCCACGAAGTATGCGAAAAGTGGCTAGCAGAGAAGACACCAATCACGGAAGTACTCCAGAACCTGGGCATAGTCAACTTTGACCCCGAATTCTACGAAGAGTACGAGGCGGAGTTGGTCAAGCTATACAACGAGCAAACTGGCCAAAACCTACAGCTCAAGCAGAAGCGTGGATTGGCAAAGGCTTTGGCGTTTTTGCGTAGCTAGTTGGCAGAAGGCTAATCCGTGGACTTGACCATTAGATATTCATAGGCCTCGGATAACCATTCGTGGCCATTTATCGGATAATGGCATCTTCCGATAAATAACTTTCCTGGTATGTATTGGCCATCGTGCAAGCTACGAGTTACAAATAGTGCTCTACCTTCTTGCTGGTTATTCCAGCCTCCAGCTACTTTTTGCCAGCCTTGCTCTACATATTTTTCAGCCTCTGATCTAGGAATCCAACGGTACTGTGCATTTTCTCTAAGCACAAGAATTTGAAAGGTATTGCCAATATCTATTTCAGAGGCATCGTATCCTATATACAGCCTGCCGTTTTTGACTTTCCCGGGGTGTAATCCTTTTAAAGGATCACCCTTGTATTCGCCTCTTCCAACATATAGCGGTACAGAACCGCTGCCGCCATCTACGTTTTCAGAACCTCCCGTCACAATCCTTTCTGGTAAAGGGTTTGCGTTGGAATTTACTTCTTGCCAGTACCATAGCGTAGCACTTTCATCTGCCAACTTCTGAATTTCCCCCTGTTTGTTAATAAGGAAGGGCGCCCCGCCTAGTACTACTTCAGCCGTTTGAAATTCACCATTACCTCTTGTCTCAAAGTTGGTGGCGGATTCATACTTCGGAGCAATTATTATTGCGCCAGAACCATCTTTGTAGCCCCATAGACCATCGATTTGATCAGACTTGAATGGTTCCAATATCCTAAGGCTATCACCGTAGCGTCGTAGGGCGTTATAGTCTGAGCGTTGATCACTTTGACTAAAGGACGAGTTTTTTAGTAGATCGAGCGCCGACAATATGTAGGTGCGATTGGTGTTTGTAGACTTAACTCCTGCCTGGAATAAACTGTCTACAATACCTAAAGCCTCTTCTGTATCGCTTTGTGCGCTTCTCGCCTTTTCGGCATTTTCTTCAGCAACTACGGTGGCTGCCCGAGCCTCCGCTGCTGAGTTTTGAGCCTCAGATCGTTGCCAAAGTGCTACCCCTGCCACTGCCAATAGTACTGTAATAACACCAGCAATAATTCCTCTATTTCTCCTGCTCGCCCGTTTCCTTTTCTCTTGACTAGCTCGTAGGAAAGCCTCCTCTTGTTGGTTGAAAGACCAGGATTTCGCTTCCAACTCCAGTAATAAACTATCTAGTCGTGGGTCGTCGTGCCATAAGTAGTACTCTGCGTTTCCTTTTTGAGCTTGCTCCAAGTAGTCTCCTACAGCTAGGCTCAGTTTATAATTTAGATCTAATTTGTTTCCACCCTGCGCTTTGATCCACTCCCAAAGTCGAGTCCAGGCTCGAACTAGAGCGTCATGAGCAGGTTCGTAATAGGTACGTCCTTGTTGATCCTTGCCGGTAGAAAGGAGGCGTGCTGAAACTAATTGGTCGGCTACTTTTTTGGTGTCTTTGGTTTTTTGGGGATCAGAAAACTGTAGATCAGTTGTAATTACTCGTCGGCTGGCCAGTTCACCGCCCTCCAGGGATACCATCCTCAGCATCAAGTGGCGCATACTATCCTGCTCCTGTTCTGATAGCGCATCGTAAATAGTATTTGCCCGGGTCCGTAAGGCCCCAATCACTCCACCCAGTTGTTGATAGTCTTCTTCTGTTAATGCTCGATTAGTGCGGCCGCTATTGGCGTAGGCATGGTAAAGCTCACTCAAGGTAAACGACAATAATGGCAAGGCTCCCGGAGCTTGATTAACTGCATCCACGAGCTTGTTTACCATGGAGTCGGGTTCAAAGAACAATACCTCCTGGATGGTGGGTTTAATGATCACCTCTCGTAACTCGTCACTGTTGAAGGCTGGTACTGTGTAGCGGCCCTTGCCCCACCATTGTTGAAGGCTGGCATTGGCAAACTGAGGTTCAAAATCAGCTCGAACACTAATTATGATTCTTAAATCTGGGTTGCTCTTAAGCCACTTTGCTAATTGTTGCTCAAAGCTATTTCGCTCCTCTTCGTGTAGGCATTGCGTAACGAGTTCTTCGTATTGATCAATGACCAGCACTGTCTTTTGAGTCGATATATATAAGTTAGGAACAGCTGCCTTTAAGCTTTCCATGGGGTGCTGCCCTGGCCTTACAATTGGCAGTATTTCCCATTGATCCTGTCGCAGCTTCGGTAATAGCCCCGCTTTGATGACAGAGCTTTTTCCGGTACCTGAAGCACCGCTGACAACGATTAGGTTCAGAGTTGCTGATAATGCTTGCAATGCAGTTATCACTCGATCCCGACCGTAAAAGAAATTGGCGTCTTCCTCATTGAAAGAGTTCAGCCCCATAAAAGGGTTCCTACGGGGTAATGGCGGGAGGTTGAGCCTGTGGTTTGGGTGAAGGAAAATAAATTGTCCCTTATCGTGTTTACCCAAGGAGAATAGAGATGGACTTTGCCGTTTACCGGCAGCGGTGGTCAATCCTTCTACGCGGTCTCGTAGGTAGGAATAGAGCTCGGTTGCAGTAATCACACCATCTCCCTCATCGCGTGGGATGCAATCTGCTTCACCTGCAATACCATCCAGAAGGGCTTGGGCGAAAGGCGAATGCTTTTGTGCATTTTCTTCCCGCAGTCCCAGGCTCTGGTTGGCCAAAATGTCCACCGCCTTTTGGTCGGAAGCTGAAGAGGTGATGACCTGCCAGGCAGGGTCGCGAGTGTACTGATAGAACCGCTCCTCATAGATGACGGCAGGTAAATCGAAAACCACATCCCGAAAACCAGCTGACCACTTGAAACTCCCCGCAAAACAACAATCCAAGATGAGTAATCCATGCCGGCAGGGGAGGCTAGTAAGGGCATCGTGTACCAGCTCCATGGAGAGGAGTGTCTCCTTCTGGCCAGGTTTGGTGTTGGCAGCTACCAGGTAACCTTTGGGCCCACCTTCGCTATCCAAAGCAATGCCGTGTCCTGCAAAATAGAACAATACCCGATCGTCTTTTTGGACCAGCTTGGGCATTTCCTGCTGCAGAAATTGTCGGATGGTCTGGTGATCGGCATCCAGTAGTGGAGGGTGAACCTGAAAGCGATGTTGCGCCTCAAGTTGATCAGCTAAAGCCTGAGCATCGTGCACTGCAGTACTGAGTGGGGCAAGATGTTGGTAAGCATTTATGCCAATGATAAAAGCATGGCTAGTGGTAAAGGGTAACTGCATTGGGTTTGGTGTGTGTCACTCTAAAGTACGGATTTGTGAAGATTTGTAGATGGGTGCCTCTCAGACAGCATACCTATAAATGCCACTTACCGACTGAAAGCTGCACGTTACCCGAGTGCTCTTCCGAATAGCGCGTGGACGGAGCAAATTGCTTCTAAATAAATACCCAAGACACCATGCGTAATCTTATTAGCGACATCCACTTGCACTGCGGCCTAAAAGGTTTTGCCGCCGACGGACACCCAGAATACCAAGACTACACCATCTGGGATTATTTTCCGCCACAGCAAGATGCCCTGAATCAATTGAATTTTGCCCTTCGTTCTGCTGTTGAAGAAAACGCCATTGCTTCACAAGCTAATCTCGATGCTTGTGTGACTGCAGGCCTTCGCATTCCTTTCTTAGCCATGTACCCCATCGAACGACAGATGTTTGAATTAGACCCACAGCGCCCTTTCCGCCGCTTGTATAAATGGTTGCTACGAGGAGATCGGCACGTTAATTTAGGAACGGCCGTTACCGGATTTCCCCGGGAAAAAATTCAAGCCTATATCGAACAGGTCAATGATCCTGCTGATTTGGGCTGTGACTATTATGCGGAGTTCCTGGAGGAACAAGATTATCTAATGCGACAAACCGAGACTCGCTCTAAGCAGTATCCGGATTATCGTTTCCGCATTGCTAATAACTACGATGAACTACGATCATTGGTTGTAGATGAGCGCACGATTGCTGGCTTGCTGACGGTGGAAGGCGCCCATTCTTTTGGTCGTTATCCTTCTTATTCGATCTTTAAGAAGGAGTGGGAAGAACTCAGTACGCGTGAAACCCTTCTACTGCGTTCTAGTTTTCTACAAAACATACTGAGGGTAAAGAATGCTCAAGGGGGGCGCCAAGCACCCTTCTTTGTAACGTTCTGCCATCACTTCAATAACCTATTGGCCGGCCATGCTCGTAGTTTTTCGGATAAGGCACCATTAGCATTGGGCTTGAATAAGCCGGGTATGCGCCATTTATTTAACCAGGAAGCTGGTTTGAATCGTGGCTTTACGCCGCTGGGGCGCGAAGTGCTAGACCTCATGTTGGATCGCAAGCAAGGGCGTCGCATTTTGATTGACACCAAGCACATGAGTGTTGCTACCCGGAAGTCCTTTTACGAGATCATTCGCAACAAGCGTGAGTATGAAGGCGATCAGATTCCGATTATTCATAGCCATGCTGCAGTAAGTGGATGGGCTACGCTGGAGCAAGCTGCCCAGCAGACTGATGATCGTACTACGGATGAGGGGTGTTTCTTCAGCCGTTGGCAAATCAACCTCACGAACGAAGACATCCTGGAAACGCATGATTCGGATGGTCTTATTGGAGTGGTACTGCACGAAGGGCGTATGCCTGGGCCGGTATTTCATGAGCAAGTACGCGAGTTGGAAAAGCAGATCAAGCGCCTGCGCCAAGATGATCGCCGCCGCCTTTATCTGGAGCGGGAGTTGAAAGATATGTACCTAAAACTGGTATGGTCTACGATCTTCCATATGATCAAGGTCGTACACGATGGCCGAGGAGAGAATGGCTGGAATATGATCGCTCTGGGTAGCGACTACGACGGCCTGGTAGACCCTATCAATGCTTTTCCGGAGGTAGACAGTTTTCAGGATTTACGGGAAGAGTTACTTCACTATCTGAATGCTGGAGAGGAGATCTATTTCTTACACAACGGCAAGGCCAAAGTAATGCCACCAGAAGAGGTGCGCACCCTGCAATTTGGCCAAACAGCCGAGCAATTGATCGATCGCATCCTGAGTGGAAATACCCAGCGGTTTTTGGCGCGGTATTTTACGGAGGCGTATTTAGGTAACACTGCTCCGGTACTCTCTTCTGATACTACCGCATCAGTTTTGTAGTGGTTAGCCTAATTCATAACAAATGGATTAGTCATCTACACCAAATTTCTGTCGATCCTCAGCGGAGAGCTTATAGATGTTATGATTATTCGCCCATTCTAGCAGGGTCTGTTGCCCAATAGAGATCAGCTCCAGTTTGTTGCGAGCCATTTCGGCGAATTCATTTTCCGGATCCGCTAGTATGAGCCAGATGACTTCTTCCTTGGGATGGAAGCCACCGACGCCTCCACGATCTAAACGGAAGATCTCGTAGCCACTCCAATCCCACATAATCGTTTCCAAATCGGAAGTGGTAAGAATTCGCTTTCCATCGGAAGAAATGGAGATAGATTGTATTGGCAGGGTGTGCCCGCTGAGCTGAATCCATTGGTTAGTTCCTCGCTTGTCGCGAATCTCCACAATTCGGCGATCTAGTAGGAATTTATGTTCATACCGATCAGCATCGAGAGGATTTGAGATATTCTTTTCGTAGTAGAAGTCGTTAGCTGACCGTCTTTGATAGGCGTTCGCACCGAACTGTTCTCCTTTGATGGTAAAGCCTTCTCCTTCCCTGGTAGGTGCTGTTAGATTACCATCATCGGAGCTGGCCGCTTTTTTCCATCGGCCATTTTCCTTTTTCCATTGTATCCACTGTCGGCCTCCGTCAAAGTTGACCACGATATCTCCTAAGAGACCGAAGTAGATATCGCTGATGTTCGAAAAGTCGCCGTTGTTGGTCAAGATGGGCATTTCTAAGCCATTGAGATCCCAGCGGTAATATTCTCCGGAGTAGCTTTGGGCGTATATGTAACGGCCCGACTGGTCGAAGACCGCCTGCCGGATAGCCTGTGGCGCGAAGAGGCGATGCTCTACTTGATTGATATTATTAGGCCGGCAAAGCTCTAGTACATTTTGTTGAGGTATTACAACAAAGCGATCATCCGGACTAAAGGATGCTTTAGAGAATAGGCATTCGAGGTCGAGCATAACCCGGGTGTGGTATTGCTGCTTGCCGAAATCAAAAATCTCCAGCTTGTTACTGCCGTGATGGGCGTGGTTGATCATCAGATAATACCCTCCACGAGGTGAGTTGCTTGATTGGTTTCGAAACACACCAAAATCCTCAAAATCCCGATATGGAATTCCTTCTCTTTCTCGTTCGGTATACCTGCTGTCTAGAAATAGGTTACGCGGTGGATTGCTCACTTTTTGATACATCAATCCCGCCCGGTCGTCCTTGGTGGAAGTGTAGAAGGCATTGAGCAATGCCCCGTAGCTGAGTATGTTGTCTGGGGTGACCTGCAGAGAGACTTCGGCCAGGCGGAAGGCGACGGTTGGATCGTTTAGGCGTTGCAAGGCAGACTGGTTGGCCAATGCATTTGAGAAGGCTTTGGTCGCTTCCCGGTCTGCTCTGTTCCGTTGAGCGGCGGCAACTTTGGCACTATCAATTACTTCCTGTGTTTTTTGTTCGGCTATCTGCTGTTGAGCGAGAGCCTCATTCCTTTGGTCGAATGAGTACACCGTCAAGGCCGCAAGTCCTAGCATGACGCTGAGGGCAATGATCCAGCCATTGCGTTGACGTGCAGAACGACGCTTGACACTGCTACGCACAAACGCTTCTTCCTGTGCGTTTAGGCCATGTTCTTTTGCATCGAGCTCCGCCTTGAGTAAATCCAAGCGCGGGTTGCTATTCCAAAGTAGATTGCGTGCTTTTTTAGCGTCGGTTTTTAGTAGTTGGTGGAAGTCGTTTACCGCTTGACTCAACTTATACTGCAGGGTGATTTTTTCTTCGCCCACCGTTTTGATCCACTCCCACAAGCGCGCCCAGGCACGTACCAACGCATCATGAGCAGGCTCGATGTAGGCACGTCCTTGCCCGTCAGTACCTTGCAATAACAGGCGGGCACTAACGAGCTTTTCTGCGATTTTTTTGAGCCGTGTGCTTTCGGCAGCATTGCTAAATTGTAGTTCTTCTGCGTAGACGCGCTTACCAGCCAACTCACCTCCTTCCAGAGAGACCATTCGCAGCATGAGCTTGCGCATACTGCTTTGCTCTGCTGGGCTAAGGTCACGGTATTCAGCATCGGCTCGGGTGCGAAGCGCGCCAATGACACCACCTAGTTTTTCGTAGTCTTCAAGAGCTAGGGAGCGGTCTTGTCGACCGCTTTGCAGATAGGCATGGTACAGTTCACTAAGCGTAAAGGACAGTAGCGGTAAAGCTCCCGGCGCCTGACTTACTTCCTCACTGAGCTGCTCCACTAAGTCTGCCGGTTCGTAGAACAAGACTGCCTGGGCAGCTGGTTTGGTGATCACTTCTCGAATTTCTTCCAGATTGAAAGAGGGAACCACATACCGCCCAGACTGCCACCATTTGGCCAAAGCCGCACTCTCAAACTGGGGTTCGAAATCGGAGCGAACGCTAAGGAGTATTCGCAGGTCATTGTGTTTTTGCAACCAATCTGCTAACTGCTGTTCGAAGGCCTCCCTTTCGGTAGGGTCCAGGCATTGTGTTATCAGTTCTTCGTATTGGTCAACGACTACAATGCATTTGTTGGTAGCTAAGGCTTGCGCTGCGTCCGATAATTCTGTCGCAAGCGTTTGCATGGGTTCTTTGCCGGGGCGAATGATGGGCAAAATGGTATAATCTTGCTTACGAAGCTGCGGGAGTACCCCTGCTTTTATAACCGAGGACTTGCCAGTACCAGAAGCCCCACTAGCTACAATCAATGGGCTCTGCCGCGCCTTGCTTAAGATCGCCTCCACTACCCGGTCCCGGCCATAAAACAAGCTAGCATCATCTTCATTGTAAGAAGACAAACCCATGAAAGGATTGCGATCCGGGGTGGGGGGGAGGTTGAAACGATGATTAGGGTTCAAGAAAATGAACTCGCCTTTATCGTGCCGTTGCAAATTAAAAATAGACGGACTTTGGCGTTTTGAACCTTCTACAGTTGCCTCCTCAACGGAATCACGCAGGTAGGTATACAATTCAGTAGCGGTGATGACGCCATCGCCTTCACCGGCAGGTATCGTGTCACCCGCGCCGCCTAATGCTTGCAGTAAAGATTCGGCGAAAGGAGAATGCATGCCTCCATTGGTTTCCCTCAACCCCAGGCTTTGATTCGTAATGATATCCACGGCCTTTTGATCGTGAGCCGCCGAGGTGATCACCTGCCAGGCGGGGTCTTTGCAATAGCGCCAGAAGCGTTCTTCATAGACCACCTTGGGAAGATCGAAGACGACATCCCGGAAACCAGACGACCACTTAAATGCACCAGAAAAGCAGCAGTCGAGAATCAATAACCCATGCCGGCAAGGGAGCTTGGTGAGGGAATCATGCAGCAACTGCATTGGGATAAGGGTGTCGTCTTTGCCCGCCTTGGTATCCGCAGCTACTAGATAGCCATTAGGCCCTGTTTCACTATCTAGCGCAATGCCATGCCCAGCAAAGTAAAACAGCACTCGATCATCCTCCCCAACGAGTTTTGGTATGTCTACCGTCAGCAGCTTCCGAATACTCTCGTGCTTGGCATCCAGCAGTGGCTGGTGCACCTGGAAACCATGCTGTGTAGCCAATCGCTCCGCGATAACTGTTGCGTCATTCACTGCTGTACTCAGTGGTGTCAGGTGCTCGTAAGCATTGATGCCAATTAAGAAGGCATGGCTGGTGGTGAAGGGGAGTTGAATATTAGGCTGTTGAGCATCCATAAAAACTTAAGTTTTAGCTCCAAATAGACTGGCTAATGCGATTTTTGTGCAAGCCGTTTCGGGCTAGTTGCAAATGATTATTCAATCAAGACAAAATCTGACCGCATCCACCCTTCTTGGCCATTGTAAACGATTTGGTACCATACATGACCATCCGACTGGGGCACAGTTTTGCCGAGTACCTGTACTCGCTGGTTAATACGAACTTGGGTAATTTCTGCTCCGTCAACTGGTGATTGGCGCATTCTTACATTGTCCCCTGTTAGTTTTCCATAAATGGTTAGAGGAGCTTCTGGAGCAGGGGCTGTCTCTTGAGTAGGAGCGGCTTGTGCTCGGTTGGTTCGTGGCCGACTTCTAGTCGAAGGAGATTGTGACAGCATTGGTAGAATCGTTGCCCTCAAATCTTCTGGTAAGCTCTCCGTATAAGCACTAATATCTACCGTTGCTAGTTCTCCAAGTACACCGTAATCATTGATTAATGAAAAAATGAGGTCGGGATCGATGGCGTACATATCCTCATTCCAATAGAAGTATCTGCCATCATCAGAGATGCTGGTATAAACCATATGTCTTGCTTCAAAAGAATCATCAGAAGCGATCAATACTTCTTTACTTGCATTGACTAAGCCGACAACTTCAGCCGTATAAGTTATATGGCTAGGCTGGATGCCGGAAAAAGAAATGGACTCCTGGTTGATAGGATTCACCTCCGGTTCGTCTGGATGAGAATAACTGTTTCTGTTATACGTCAATGACTGTTCCATAGGGTAATATCGACTGCCATTTACGCCTAGGATGGTTTCGTTGTCAAAGAACGCAAGCTCCGTAATCCTGCCGCTGGCATTAGAAGGTAAGGATAGTATTTCTTTGTTCTTATCGAAGCTATATACCTTAACCATTCCTGTCGAGGTTCCGACTGCAATAAAATCACCTGATGGACTGAGGCTAAAAGCAGATGGATGACTCTCATTACCAAGGTCCAAGTTGGCAAACAGCACTAGGTCGTCATGAGGTGCTAGAACCTCAAAGCGTCTAAGTTGCCCATCCAGATCCATCATTCTGTATATTCGAGTGTATTTCTGAACCTTGCCTGTACTGTAGCGATATACATAGCCATTCTGATCGAAAAAGAAAGGAAAGCCAAAGAACCCCATATCATTCCTGTCGTCCTCGCCGTATGCACGAAGGAGTAAACTACCATCCCTTGAGTAGATATATAGGTTGGGTGAACCACTTACGTTCTCATCAATAGCTTCGGGGTCCTCTTCGGCGATAATGTATCTTCCTTCCGGGCTGTAATAAGCCTTGTCCAACAATTCTGGAAGCGGACCACTTAGTGCGTCTGGATCATCTGGTGTCACAGGATAGTAACTATTGATTAGATTACCATTACTAGTATATTCGTAGATATAGCTTCCAGATACTCTAAGCGTATTATTCCTTAGCCCTCGGGCCTGTTTTAGCTTGTCTTGCGTATAGTTTTGGTTTGGGTGTAGTTGGAAGCGTGTTCCTTTGTACACAAGATTGATCAACATTTCGGTGAATTGTTGTGTGTTTAGCTCGTGGGCTTTTGCGGTATTATAGCCCAGCTCAATCACTCGCAAGGCACGGATAGGGTCTTCATTGGTTAGCCTTCTAGCATCAATTGTCATCTTCTGTATCGTGGCATCTAGGTCGTTGGCTGCGGCCTGCTTCATTTGGAGTACCCCGAAAATACTGAGTGCACCGAGGCCTAAAACTACTGCTGCTGCGATGCTCCAATTTCGTCGTTTTAGTTTTTTCCTGCGAAGAACACTAGTTGTTACAAAGGTTTCTTCGAGGGCATTTAGGGTATGGCTTTTATCAGTAAGCCTGGGCTCCAGTAGATTAAGGTTCGGATTGTTATTCCAGAGTAGGTTAGCCGCCTTTTTAGGGGCAGTTGCCAGTAGCTGATTGTAGTCTGTTACTGCGAGTGTTAGTTTGGCTTGTAGGTGTATTTTATCTTCGCCAAGCTCTTTTATCCATTCATACAATCGTCTCCAAGCACGTACTAAGGCATCATGGGCTGGTTCAATGTAAGTGCGTCCCTGTAAGTCTTTACCTTTCAATAATAAGCGCGCTTCTACCAAGCGGTTGGCGATATCACGTATTCTCATGCTTTCGCCGATATCGGTGAAATGGAGGTCTTCGCTATACACTCTTTTTCCAGCTAATTCTCCCCCCTCCAAGGAGACCATGCGTAGCATCAGCTTTCTCATGCTGGCTTGCTCGACTTCCGAAAGGCTGTCGTACTCCGCATCGGCGCGGGTCCGCAAGGCTCCAATTACGCCGCCCAGCTTTTGATAATCAGCCTCGGTGAGTGCTCGATCTTCTCGGCCACTTTTGAGGTAGCTGTGATACAATTCACTGAGGGTGAACGATAGCAATGGTAAGGCACCTGGCGCCTGACTCACTTCCTCGCTAATTTGGTCAACGAGGTCTTCTGGTTCGTAGAAAAGCACTACCTGAGCGGCTGGACGGGTAATTACCTCCCGAACTTCGTCCAGGCTAAAGGAAGGCACAACGAAACGCCCTTCTGGCCACCAGGATTTGAGGGTCTCACTTTCGAATTGCGGCTCAAAATCCGCTCGGACACTCAGGATAATGTCTACCTCGGGATATTTCTTTAGCCATTGGGCAATCTTCCGTTCGAAAGCTACTCTTTCTTCAGGGTGTAAGCACTGCGTGATCAGCTCCTCATATTGATCAATGACCAGGACGGGCTGTCCTGTGGAGGCCTGTTCATCAAAATCAGGGAGCTCCGTGGCCAGGGTTTGTAAGGGTTCTTTTCCAGGACGAATAATCGGTAGGATGGTGCGCCCTGCATTTCTCAGTCGTGGAAGTACACCGGCTTTGATGACAGAACTTTTGCCTGTGCCCGAAGCACCACTCACTACAGTTAATTGCTGTGTTTCAATTTTTTCCAGAAGCGCTTCTACGACTCGGTCGCGCCCGAAGAACAGACTAGTATCGTCCTCATTATAAGAGGATAGCCCCATGAAGGGGTTACGATCTGGGGTAGGTGGTAGATTAAATCTGTGACTCGGATGAAGGAAAATAAACTCCCCCTTATCATGTCGCTGCAAGCTCACCATAGACGGGCTCTGGCGTTTGGCATTTTCTGTAGTTGTGCTTTCTACCGTGTCCCGGAGATAGGTGTATATTTCGGTAGCGGTCATGACACCATCACCATGGCCTGCAGGAATGACGTCCCCAGCACCATCAAGTGCCTCGAACAGGGAGGCGGCGAAAGGAGAGTGTTTGCCACTACCTTCTTCTCTTAGTCCTAAGCTCTGATTCGTGATAATATCCACGGCTTTTTGGTCATGCGCTGCTGAGGTGATCACCTGCCAGGCTTGATCCTTACAGTAGCGCCAGAAACGCTCTTCGTAAATGACTTTTGGTAAATCAAATAGTACATCCCGGAACCCCGACGACCATTTGAAAGCACCAGAAAAACAGCAGTCCAGAATCAGCAAGCCGTGTCGGCAAGGAAGGTCTGTTAGAGAATCGTGTAACAGCTTCATCGGAACGAGGGTATCTTCCTCACCCGGGCGTGTGTCTGCTGCTACCAAATAGCCATTTGGGCCGCCTTCACCATCTAGTGCAATTCCATGTCCCGCAAAGTAGAAAAGGACGCGATCATCCTCACCAACTAGATTTGGAATGTCTTTGGTAAGGAGTTTTGTAATTGCCTTGTGATTACCGTCCAACAGTGGAGGATGTACCTGAAATCCGTGTTGCTGCGATAAGCGGCGCGCTAGTTCATTGGCATCATTAACTGCAGTGCTCAATGGAGTGAGGTGCTCATAGGCATTGATGCCAATAATAAAAGCATGGCTGGTTGTAAACGGAAGTTGTACCGTCTGTTGACTGTTCGAATTTGCCTCAGTGCTCATATTTATGGGTTTTAGATAGTTCTATATTTAGGTGTGGTGTTGCCTCGTACACGATGGGTCGCGCCCTACGTAGTGTAGGTCACCACCTTGTAAAGCTGGTCGTTTAGGGGAGATTCTACAAGAAGAGGCGGGCCTTTGGCCTGATGAAGCGGGTAGTATGTTAAAAATACAGGATAAGTGGCAATTATGCCTGCTGTAACTGCACCTTCATCATCAGGCTGCACCAGTCATCGCTTACGCCTACCGGTGCCCATGCCCAAGCTGCATCTCGCTCACCTCCAAGTCCACTTTGCAATAGTTGCTGGTAGTCCAACTCCTCTGTAGTGACAAATAATTTAAAGTAGGAGATGGCTTCTTGGTCTTTGGGGCCCAGCCCCCACCCCTTGTGCGTTTTGAGTAGCGGGATGCTGATTTCGTTTTGGCCAGGATGTTCAAAGGGACGAAATACGTACTCACCTTCATACGACTGTATGCTGTAATCACTCCGCAAATGGAAGAGGTAGCAATGCAGTTGTTGAGATGTATCCTTGATTTTTACTTTGGGAAGGAAACCTAGTAGCTGATTGCCCTGATGCTGGATGAAGGGAAGGTCCCTGGTATTTAATGCCAAGTGATCTCCCTGAAGGGTTTGCTTGCGATTCTGCGCGAGCAATATTTCCATCTCCAATTCCAGGCGATCAATGATTTCAGACTTGGGATTTGCTAAGGCAAGTGTGCGTTCCCAACGCATGATCTTTGCCAGGTTGTTTACAACCAGTTGTTCCATTTCAGCTTGGCGCTGAAGCGCAAAAAGCTCGCGACCACTTCTAAGACACTGAGCCCTATAGGCGAGGTCATCTGCTTGTACCTCCAAGTCGACTTGCTTGGACTGGGCTTTTTCAGCAGTTAACCAACGTAGCCCATTGGTATTATTCCAGCTTTTCGTGATGCCCTCTATCGCTGTTGGGTCTCCGCTGAGCAACACTTCCATAGGAGGTTGTGGGAGGTAGGTGATTCGAGCTTGATAAAATGCATTAGCAGATAATGATACGCCCTCGGCCAGCTGCAGTTTACTTTTCTGTGCACCTACAGCAATAACAGTTGCCTTGTTATATGGTGGGTCAACACCAATGACCTCTATCTCTATAGCCTGTTTCGTTTTTACGGGGAGTCCGTGAATGGCACCACATCGAATCAGCCATTGGTCATTTTCTTCTACGAGTTCGTATAGCTCCGGTTGGCCCAATGGAGCACCACTTAGGAATTGTCGGTAGGGGTCGAAGCCACCAATGGTTTCAAATTGAGGAAGCTGCTCCAGCCGTTTACGTTGTACATAGGCCCGGGTGCGTGCGAAGAGGTCGGCATAGTTCATCGGGCCGGTACTAGACTCTAAGGCATCTACCAAGCCAGCAGTAAAGATGCCGCCGTTTTTAGTATCGCCAGCGGTTTGGATGCTGGTGCAAGCGGAGAGCAAAATGTGTTCTGCTAAAGGAATTGATAAATCACCTCCCTGAAAATACCCATCCAGGTAACTTTCGAGAGAGCGCGTTTTCCCACTTTGCAGAGCTTCTTGATAGCTCTTGATAGACCGTCGAGTGATGGTCCGTGGCTGGATGCCCGTAGGCTCCCACTCTTCAAAACGAGTGCCTGAGCCAGCGTGGCAGCAGTCGAGAGAGACTACCATATGAGGGGCGCCACCGCTAGTGTTAGCTGTGGCCACCTCATGTAGCAATACTCCCAGCTCTTTATCGGCCAGGAGATAAGGACCTGGCTCACCTTCTGTTTGGTAGCATACCAGGTTTTGGTCTTTACCGTTGGGTTCTATTGTTGTTTTGAACTCCTTAGCGGTAAAATCTTCCATGCCATGGCCGCTAAAGTGAAACCATACTACATCTTTTGGTCCAGCTTTCGTCAGATGCTGACGAAAACCCTGCACAATGGCCCGATAGGTTGCCTGCTCATTTTTAATACTTTGAAGCTGCAAGTCTACCTGTTGGGTTTGGGCGAGGCCTTCCAAATAGTTCGTAATACGGTCTACATCCTTAACACAGCCGTTTAGGCTAGGAATAGGGCTAGGGTAGGTGTCTATTCCCACAAGTAGGGCAAATATCCTAGGCTGAATTGGTGTAGGCATTTTTAAATCTGAATACGGGCTTCTGGCTTACCCTAAAGGTACGTTGGAAAAAGGCATCTCGATCTGGACTCATTTGACAAATAACTAGACAAATCCGATAGCGTGCCTATTTAATAACAAAGCCCCGATTTTCGGTGTAAGCCAAAAATCGGGGCGATAGGTCATTTTTGCAAGTGCTGGCCTTAAGCGAGCTTCAGCGGTAATGACGTTAGCCGCTGTCCGGTAATCCGACGAACGGCATTGCCAATAGCCGCACCAATAGGCCCTAGCGGAGGCTCACCAACTGGCCCCGCGAAGTCTGCTCCTTGTATCAAAACGGTATCAATCTCCTTCGGTGCATCTCGCATCAATGCCATTTGGTATGGGCCATAAATAGTAGGGAAGAGTTGATTATCTCTGAGGTCCATTTTCTCAAACATAGACGCACTCATTCCCATAATCACACAACCCTCTACCTGTGCTTTCACCTGGTCTGGATTGACGGCGATACCGCAATCAAAGCCGACCGTCACTTTGTGAACTTTGATTTCATTGTCTTCTACCGAAACTTCGACTACGTGCGCACAAGGTGAACCGGCATCTACAGAAGCAGCAAAGCCCATTCCTCGTCCATTGACAACCTCTTCGCTGTACCCTGCTTTTTCGGCACACGCTTTCATCACATTTACCATACGGGTGCTGGCTTCACCTTCGCCTAAATGAGCAATGCGAAAGTCAACAGCATTACGCTCTGCTTTTATAGCCAACTCATCCATGAAGCTCTCAATGGCAAAAGTGTTCGCCAATAAACCTAGGCTTCGCCACCAGCTGGTAGCAAACGGCAGGTCCACGTGCCAGGAAGTAGCCTTGACATTAGGTACGCCTCGGTACTGAATAGCACCACCTCGGATCGCGCCTACGTCGGCACCAATGATCGGGCGTGCTGCAGCAGGAAAGATAGCCGAGTTGAAGGCCACATCGCCACTACTAAAGCTGTGCTCGATTGCAGCAATATTGCCATCAGCGTCCAACTTCCCTCTCATGACGTGGTGGGTAGGTGGCCGGAACGTGTCATTTTGAAACTCCTGCTTGCGGTCAAAGAAGCTCTTGACAGGTCTGCCTACCGCTTGCGACATTACAGCTGCTTGCACAGCATTAGGCGTATGTAAGCGACGACCAAAGCCACCACCTAAATACTTTGGAATGACATTGACGTTCTCTTTGTCCATGCCCAGGCGTGCAGAGACCTCGTTCAGGGTTACTGCTGGTACCTGAGTTGACAACCATACCGTCGCCTTTCCGTCCTTTACCAGAGCGGTGGCACCGTTAGGTTCGATCTGGGCGTGGGCGCCGATCGGGCTATCAAACTCCATGGTGATTACATCATCCGCTTCGCCATCGTCGAATACATTATCGGTATTACCTTCTTTTTGGATAACGACAGCATCACCCTGGCCCACTTTGGTCATTGCTACCACATCCGCCAGATTCCAGGTCTGGTTGACATCCCATTCTACTTTGAGGGCTTTACGCGCCATCTCGGCCTGGAAATGCGTTTCGGCAATTACGCCTACAAAATCATCTTCCTTGACAATCTTGATTACGCCCGGCATGTTTTCAGCAGCAGAACTGTCACAGCTTTTTAGTTTGGCGTCTACCCGGTCTGGGCGAACTACAGAGCCATGTAGCATATCCGGTACTTCAACGTCGATACCGAACATTGGTGCACCTACTACTTTATCATGCAAGTCCACTCTTGGTACAGGCTTGCCGATGTATTTGAAATCCTTTGCGTCCTTCAGTGGTGGTGTTTCAGGAAGTTCCCACTCGGTTACGTCCTGCACAATTTCACCGTAGGTGAGCGATTCATTGCCAGCTGAGGCTACACCGTTAGAAAGCGTAATGGCAGAAGCGGTAACCCCTAGTTTGTCGGCAGCTTTTTGCCTTAACATCTCACGCGTAGTAGCTGCCATTTCTCGAATGGGTTGGAAAAGGGAAGGAATGGTGAGACTACCTCCTGTGCTCATACCATCGACATTGCCGGAGGCTGTTTCCGCGTGAATAACTTTGATGTTTTCCACCTCAACTTCTAATTCTTCTGCAGCGAGCTGCGCAAGAGAAGTGAAGGACCCTTGCCCCATTTCTACCTTGGAGCTGTGCAAAATGATTTGGTTTTCTGGAGTGATCTGGAACCAGATCTGCGGAGACAAGTCTCCCTGGTATGGAAGGATAGCACTTTCGCCCATCTCGAAGATGGCTCTACGCCAGGAGTGGCGCGTTAAATACACCCCACCGACGATTAGTCCGATACCGGCACCGGCGTATTTCAGGAATTTCCGCCGTTTCATACCCTTTTTATTATTTGTTGACATGACTGTTGACTTTTAGGAAAGCGTGTTTTTGATCTCGGCTGCCCGATGAATAGCTTTGCGCATACGGTAGTAGGTTCCGCAGCGGCAGACATTGACGATGTTGGCATCGATGTCTTCATCCGTAGGTTGTGGAATCTTTTCGAGCAAGGCTGCTGTAGCCATCATGAAACCTGGCTGGCAGTACCCGCATTGGGGTACAACTTCTTCTTTCCAGGCTTGCTGTACTGGATGAAGGGCGCCGTTATCTACTAGACCTTCAATCGTGGTGATGTCTTTGCCTCCGGCAAATTTTACAGCGTAAGAGCAGGAGCGAACCGCTTCGCCGTCAACGTGTATTGTACAGGCGCCACAAGCGGCTTTACCACAGCCAAATTTGGTGCCTTTCAAATCAAGTAAGTCTCGAATAACCCAAAGGAGCGGCGTCTGTCCGTCTACATCAACCGATTGGGCCTGACCGTTTATAGTGAATGAAATTTGCATAGTTACTTTTCTATTGTTCAGGAATAATAGCACCGTTTGCTGCCCATGATTTTACGGCAGCAATATATTCGTCCTTGGGTACGGGGGGCTTTTCGCGCTCGTTACCATCGGCGTCAATACCGGGCTCCCATGCCCAAAGTACGAGCTCGTGCTCGGTGAGGTGTTCGACAATTTCTTCCAGATTGCGACCACCGTTATTTTCAGGGTTCAGCATAGACTGTGCGATCTCTACTCGGCTTAATCCTTGCCAAGCCATGCTAGGGGGTGCTAAGCTCCATTCCGGTGCCCCCGGAACGCCAGAGTAATTGTTATTGTCATGCTGATGGCACGTTTCGCAGCGTAAAGCGGCTATTCCATGGTTGTCATCACCACGCTGCACACCAAAACGGTGGATGTGGCTGTCTTCTCCCTGGCGCGGATAGTTGTCTGATGGATGGCAATTGACACAACGTTTGTGAGTAAGTACTGCCATCATTTTGTCGAAGTCGGAATCGTATTCGATAGTGGCTTCTTCCGAGGCTAGGTCGCGATCCGGAAGAGAATTGGCATCTGCCCAAAGACCAGTAGATACGGCTACTACCGCTGCTACGACCAGCAAGAGCAGAATTCGAACGTTTTTCATTCTGAATGAGCTTTTTTGGAAGTGATAAAGGATATACGTGTGTGGTTTTACTTCCCTTCCAAAACTACAGAATATCCAGGAGGTAGCGTTTGTCTGTGCGTGTCACATTGCTTGACTACTTCTATCAATTTTGAATTGTACGCATAATTATGTGCGAACAAACGATGGGCGCGATAACACTATCCTACTTCTTTTTGAATGGCCGAAGGATTGATACCAAAGTGTTGTTTAAAGGATCTGCTGAAATGGGCTAAGTCTTCAAAACCTACCTCGAGGTAAACTACAGAAGGCGTCTTACTGGTGTAGGTGAGCAGGCGTTTGGCAAGCGACAGCCGTTGTTGTTTGATCCATTGATAGGGAGGCATCTGAAAGATCTTGCGAAAATCGCGATTGAAGGTCGCCAGACTTCGACCGGATAGTTGGGCGAATTGCTCCAAAGACACATTCTGGGTGAAGCTATGCTCCATGAAGCGGAGTAAGTCGGCTTTTGCCGGTTGGCTGAAATCTATGAAAGCATGAATGAGCTCTGGCTTTGCCTGCAATAGACCATGCAAAACCTCTCTGGTTTTTAGGCTCATTATGGACTCATCCAATTCAACTTGTGCGTTGATATACACTTCTATGGACCGCATAAAAGCTTCCAGGATTGGAGAATTAGTGAGTTTGATTACTGGCTTGGAAATACTGGCACCGTTGACTGGAGTAGGAAAGCTGAGGATGGAATCTTTGATAAAATCGTCATGTAGTACGAAGACAAATTCTCGGAAGAAGGTCTGGTCCTCTTCCCAGTTCTTACGATAGTTTGCCTGCGTGAATTTTTTCACTAGTAGAAATTCACCTTCTTCAACGATGTAATCCTCTCCCCCAACTTCAATACCTAGTCTGCCAGAATCCACAAAGATGAGGTAATTGCCAGGATAGTAGATCTCAGCCGTATCATACTCAGATAGTTCCAGTGACGCTGCTACCGGTAATCCGTTTGACGTTAAGAACTTGGTTATATGGTTTTCGTACATGACAGGTAAATCTCTACCGCCTAAAGGTACTTGGAAATTCGTTTAGGCACTTGTTCGTACATGTCAATCCTGTTGTCTAAAAGTGTCATCCAGCTCAAAAACAAACAACCCGAGCTCCAGTATATTCGGAACTCGGGTTGTACCTAGTAAGAGAATAATCCTCCTAAGGGAAATTACTCGATACCTAGCTTGGCCTTTACCATAGACATGATGTCTTCCGTTTCGGCAGCATACATCACAGAATTAAAGACACTGGTGTCGAAGATCATGACAAAACCATTTTCCTTTGCCACGCCTTCAATAGCTTCTTCGGCTCGCGCAACAATTGGCTCTAGCATGCGGTTACGAGCTTCTCCAATCTGTTGAACAATCACTTGCTCAAAGTTTTGGATCTCAACCTGACGTTGTTCTAATGCTTGTTGTTGTGTTTGCTGTTGTACGGGAGTCAATGTTCCACTCTGTACTTGCTTGATAAATTCGCTAGCATCTCTTTGGAATTGAGCGGCCATGGCCTCACCTTGGGCTACCATGCCAGCTTGCATAATTTCCAAGCTATCGTTTGCTGCAATTGCCTCTGGCATTTGCGCAATCAAGTTTCCAAAGTTTAGATGGCCATAACGGTCTTGGCCAGTTAGGGTTGCTAAGGCACTCAGTACAAGCGCGCTAACGAGCAAAATCTTTTTCATTCGCTTTCAATCATTTGTGGAGCGCAAAGGTAAGTTTAATCCCAAATTACCAGCAAGTGCAGGTCAAAGAAAAGCAGTGGATGGGCGAAAAAAGTTACTAAGTGTTTGTTTTTAAAACTTTTGTTGTTAATTTTGTTTTATATTCAAACAGAAAGTGTCATGAGGTCATATGAAAATTTTACTCCTGCTAAGATAAAGGCATCCTTTGAGTTGTACTGGAATCGCTTCGAAGATTGGTTCCGCCGCCGCTGGTTGGGGCTATCATTGTTATTGTTAGTGGGATGGATCGTTACCCACAAAGACATTTCGATCAACTTTTCGATGGAGAAAGGAGAAGGTGGCTTCTTAACCACAACGACATCTTCCTTGTTCTATGACCCATTCGAGGACGATGAAGTGCAGGCGCAAAATGTATCTATGCCTGCGGATGATAAGATGGCAGGCCTCACCGCACAACAAAAAGAAAAGCGCCGCAAGCAATTGGCCTACATACGTGAGTACCATGAGCTGGCGCGGCATGAGATGGATAAGAATGGAATACCAGTTAGTATTACCCTGGCACAAGGGTTGCTGGAAAGTAATATTGGTGAGAGTCGACTGGCACGTGAAAACAATAATCACTTCGGTATTAAGTGCTTTTCGAAGAGCTGTCGTAAAGGTCACTGTACTAACTTCAATGACGATCACCACAAGGATTTCTTCCGCAAATTCGGCAGTGTAGAAGAAAGCTATGCGGCACATTCTAAAGTGTTGGAAAAAGATCGCTATCGGTCACTATTCCGTCTAAAGACAACTGATTATAAAGGTTGGGCTCGCGGATTGAGAAAAGCCGGCTACGCCACCGATCCACGTTATGCTGATAAGCTCATTCGAATTATCGAAAACCTAGAATTATACCAATACGATGTCTAATTAGCTCCTGAGCGTCCCCCGTAGGTTCCTGAGCGTCCCCCGATGCGAAGTAAAACAATACGCGAAGAACCACTAAAACCAACTATAAACGCCAAGCACAAAGTTGCGACCCGGAGCGCTGATGCCAGAAGAAAATGGACGATAGTGGATATCCATGATGTTTTCTACCCTCAGCCTAATCCGCATGAATTGCCCGACGCGATATGCGGCATTCAAATTCCAAATAGACCAATCATAGCTACCGGCGAAGGTGCCAGTGGTAGAGTCAATCGGCGTTAGATCCAGGTTGTCCGAGGTGCCTTCCTGATCGAGAATGAAATTGCCATTCTCCTTACTGATACTTGAAACGGCGTAGTTTGTTAAGTCCTTGCGGGCTTGGAACTGCCATTGTAAACCAAACTCCCAACGGCTCTCTCGGTAATCTATTTGCAGATGACCGTAGAGCGGTGGGATATGGTCAAGCGGAACCTCTACTGTTTCCTCTGAGTTTACCTTAAAGTCTCGTCGGCCATAAGTATAATGTAGTTGCCCTTGGAGGAGCCAATTTTTTGCTAATGTCTGCTGGGTACTGGCAGAAATCCCCCAAACCTTTGCGCGTTCGGCATTTACGATAGCCTGAACAAATAGGGTGTCGCCTCGGCTGATAAACGAGTTGGCTCCGTCAGGTAATTGAAAATCTTCCCTCACCATCGCGTTTTTGAGCCAAGTCCGATATAACGTTAGTTGTACGTGGCTGTTTCTGTTTTGGCGATAGCGGACACTGACGTCAGCAGAAATGGATCGTTCCGGTTCTAGGTCAGGATTTGGTATTTGTACAAAACCGTTGTTTTCACGGAATTTGGCGAAGTCGTCTACATTGGGAGCTCTGAAACCGGAGGCCAGGTGCGTTCGCCACTGCCAACGGCCAGTTTGCCAACGGAGCCCTGTTGCTGCGTTGAAGACGTTGTTGAGATTGTCTATTCCGTCCAGGTAGGTGTCGGGCCAGGCAATTGGATCGTTCTCACCGAACTGAGCAAATAATTCACGTCTTGTCCATCGTAATCCGCTTTCCCAGAGTAAACTTGAATCCTTACTGTGCTGCTGATATTGTAAAAAAGCACTGTAGCTGTCGAGGCTGCTTCCAGCACTCGGGTAGCGAGTGTTCACATCTCTGATTAGGCTATCGTCTTCGAGCGATTGGCGAGCTGCCGATGCTTCTACCGCTTCGCTACGTACCTCAATGCCATACTGTATGCTAGCCCTTGTGCGAATCCGCTTGTGAGCATCGATAGTGATCGCACCCAGATTTACTTGCACTAAACTCTCCTCGCGCCAAGGGCTACCAAAGGGACGATCAAAGCGGTCTTCAGCTATGGATTGGTAGCTTGCAATAAATCTTAATTTATCTGCCCAAGGCCGGTTTACCTCCCAGTCAACGCTCAAGGCTGCTAGTGCTCTTTCCTGTGGGCCGTAGTACCACTCGGCAAATCGTGGCTGGTCGTTACGGGTTTCAATGAGCCGGTCATAACGAGGTACATTCGAAGAGGTGGAATACTGCAAGTTGAGGGTCAATAAGAGTTTGCGTTGGGCTTGCCAACTGACTTTTTGGAGCAAGTCGAGTTGGTCATATCCGCTTCCAATTTGTCGGTCAGGATCATTGTTGGATTGTATGATGTCTTCTCCGTTCACACGTTGTGCGTAGAAGGGTCGTCGGCCAAAATCAGGATAAGCCTCCGGGCGACGGCTACCTGCTTTTAGGTCTCCAAAGCGGCTGGCGGTGAAATTGGTGTAGGATGACCAGTATTTTGATTGGTAAACCAAGTCGGTAGTCAGTGATTGTTCTCTGGCAGCGGTGCCATAACGAAAGCTAGCTCCGCCCGACCATGTTTTGCGATCTTGTCCGTGTGGTTTTGGGCTTTTAGTCTTGAAATGAATCAGACCACCGATGGCATCGCTTCCGTAGGCCAGAGCACCAGGGCCGTAGCTTACTTCCAGTGAGGACAGGGCATTTTCATCGATAGTGATGGCATTCTGTAGGTGGCCACTACGATAGATCGCATTATTCATTCTGATGCCATCAATGACAAGTAGAACCCTATTCGCCTCAAAGCCACGAAGCACAGGGCTTCCTCCTCCCAGTTGACTCATTTGTACAAATGCTCCGGCTGTTGCGCTAAGCGCTTCGGCTGGTGTATTGGCTTGTACTCTTTGAATATCCAGGGCGGCAATACGGACTTGTTGCTGGCTAAGGTCTCGGCGGAAAGATTTATCGCCTACCACGATTTCTGGGAGTGCTACCCCTGCACCTGACAACTGTATCCTGCCCCCTTGGGAAAGGGCATTGCCCCAACTAATGATCCGCGATTCTAGACCGAGGTAGTTGATGAGTAAACTATCCGTCTTCGGCACTTTGGCTTGGCCGAGGGCATTGGTGAAATAAGCTTGATGTTGTGGTAGCGTAGTAATGGTAGCACCTTCAAGTGCGCCCTCTGATGCATCCGTAACGGTCAGGAGCAATTGGTCTTGTGTTTGGGCCGTGGTCCCAAAAAACAGAGTTAGTGTAAAAATGGTTAGGACACGTAATAACATCGTTCTTGCTTACAGGCTAAGGACAGTTCGAAAATTGCCAATTCTAATTCATGAACACTGCCCAATAGCCGCTTCCCTCATATATACCATCCCTGCCAAAAGATGTTTGTTACTTGCACTAGGGATTTATCGGATACAAACCAATTTGCCTTCCTACGCATTGAATGGCGGTTCTGAGGGCTTCTTGTTGCTTGTCGTTGAGCTTCAAGGTGCGGTTTTGTCGGTCGTATTCGACCCGGATCTGAGCTACCTTATGATAGGCTAGCTTGTAGAAGTAATCGAGTGGTACGGCACAGGTGTGCTGATAAACTCGCATGTTGATCGTGCGGTCAAATTCTCCCTCGTCGGGAAAATTGTATAGACCAATAATGGAATCGTCATCCAAGAGCATCTTTACATTGATGCCGGAAGGGATGGGCTGGAGCTTATACTCTGGCATGACCAAGTTGAAGAAAAAGCCGCTGATGCTGTCATTCTCACTGTAAATCAAGATAGCTTCAGCCTCCTCAATAATTTTCGGACCATCCACGGTCTCATACTTACTGGGGATGAGGTAGCCCAATGCTACCTTCTCCGAGGCAATGGTCCGTATACTGTCAAAAGGATCCACCTCATCGAAGGCGATAGGGCAATTTATGGTTTCCTGAGCTGACAAGCTCAGCATTCCTCCAATCAGTATTACTAGCAATAATGACCACTGCTTCCGCATAGCATAAATTTATTGTCTTGGCGCAAAGGTAAGGAACGCTTGGCACACCCTAATTCTTGCGCAAAGTGCTAACTTTGGCTGCAGTATTTAAGATGCATTTCTATGAAATATAGTTCGGCAGAACAAAAGTCCCTAGTGGCGCGCTCGAAGGCGTATTTGGCAAAGACAGATGAGGTGGCTAAGCAGACGGTGGTAGATCAGATGAGCCAGTTGCAAGAGTTGATCGTTTTCCATGAGTGGCGCTATTACATTCAGAATGATCCCCTCCTGAGTGATTTTGAGTATGACCAACTATTCAAGCAGTTAGAAGCCCTGGAAGCGGCCCATCCAGAACTGGTGCGTCCGGATTCCCCAACGCAGCGCGTATCTAGTGATGTGGGCAATGATTTTCCCTCTGTGGATCACTTGACACCGATGCTATCCCTGGCGAACAGCTATAATGCGGAAGACTTGCAGGAGTTTGACCAGCAAGTGAAACGGATGCTGAATATCGATGCCGATCAGGATATTGCTTATGCTGTAGAGCCAAAGTTCGATGGGGGAAGTATCGCCTTAGTCTATGAAAATGATCAGCTGGCCCGAGGTGCTACTCGAGGTAATGGCCAACAGGGCGAAGAAATGACGGCGAATGCCCGCGTAATTCGTTCCGTACCACTCTCAGCCGAGTTTAGTAAGCACAATATTGCAAAGGTGGAATTGCGTGGTGAGGTGATCATTCGCAAGGATCGTTTTGAGGATATTAACCGCAAACGTCAGGAGGCAGGCTTGTCTCTTTTTGCCAATCCACGGAACACGGCTACGGGAGGTTTGCGCATGAAAGATCCTAAGGAGGTAGCCGAACGAGGTTTGGAGGCCTTCTTGTACACACTAGGATTTGCCGAGGATGCCAATGGCAACAATGCACTTGAGAATTTTGATACCCACTACGAGAGCCTGTATATGCTAGCAAAGCTTGGGTTCAAAGTGCCGACGGATGGTACAGAGCGCAAGCTGTGCAAGAATATTGCCGAGGTAGTTGACTTCTGCGTCAATTGGGAAAAAGGCCGAGAAGCGTATCCCTATGAGGTGGATGGTATGGTGGTTAAGGTGAACGATCGCAGATTACAGGAGCGGGCGGGCCATACGAGCCATCACCCACGTTGGGCTATTGCCTATAAATTTGCTGCCAAGCAGGCTACTACGACACTACTGGATGTAGAATACCAGGTAGGTAAAATCGGTACGATTACACCCGTGGCTAAAACGGAGCCGGTGAGTTTAGCGGGTGTTACTATCAGTAGCATTAGTCTGCACAACGAAGATTTTATCAACGAAAAAGACCTCCGTATTGGTGATCAGGTTTTGATCGAACGCGCTGGAGATGTGATCCCTTACATCGTTAAAGCGATGGACGACCTTCGTGATGGTAGTGAGCAACCCATCGAATGGCCCAAAAACTGTCCGATCAATTTCACGGAAGAAGTCATAGAGCTGATTCGGGAGGAAGGTGAAGCGGCCTGGCGTTGCCCTAACTGTGTCTGTGGTGCTCAAGATCTGCAGCGCATTATTTTCCACGTCTCCAAAGCAGCAATGGATATCGATGGTATGGGGCGTAGATATGTGGAGCTGTTCTACGAATATGGCTGGCTCCGTACCATGGCCGATGTGTACCGTTTGCCTTACGATGAGATTGCTCAAATGGAAGGTTTTGGTTCCAAATCAGTGGAGAACCTTCGTAGCTCAATCGAGCAAGCTAAGCTAAGCCCGATGTGGCGTGTACTGGTGAGCCTTTCTGTACATCACTTGGGTAAGCGCTCCGCCAAGTTGCTGGCTGCCGAAGTAGATCACATGATGGAGTTAGCGGATTGGACAGAGGAAGACTTCTTAGCGATCAAGGACATTGGCCCTACGGTAGCCAAAAATGTAATGGCCTGGTTTGGGGTACAACGCAACGTACAGCAGCTCCGTCTGATGGAAGAATTAGGTGTGAACCTATCGCAAACTGAGGATGACAAGCCTAAGGCTGCCGTGACGGAAGGTCCGTTTGTTGGGAAAACCATTCTCTTTACGGGAAGCCTACAGCAAATGAGCCGCAAAGAGGCCCAGGAAAAAGCAGCGGCCGCAGGCGCTAAGAACATCAGTGCCGTAAGTGGCAATCTAAACATCTTGGTAGTAGGCGAAAAGGCAGGCTCGAAACTGAAAAAAGCACAAGCTTTGGGCACAGTAGAGATCCTGACCGAAGAAGAATTTTTAGCCCTGATCGGATGATAAAGGCACTCATTGATCGCATCCCTGAAGGTTATTCCGAGGGGCAGTTTCAAGGTCGCCGCTACGGTATTTCCAAAACGATCTTCAATGAAGGGCGTTCCAGCAAAGTCTTTGCGGAGGAGTTGGGTGGGAACGATTTCATTAGTCTCAATTTCTACCAAACCCAGAAGGAAGATTTACTCAAACCCTGTGAGATGCCGGCGGAAAAAGTGGTGGCGTTTTTGAAGGAGGTGGAGCTGGAGGCTTAGTTGCGTTCTACTGATAGTTATGAGCAATTAAACGAAACTGAATGATAGACGCTCTTTCCAAGGGAGATTTCAATTATAATCCGTTTGGAGGCTTATCAGATGATGAGTCATTTAGAGTAATTGTTCCTAATCGTCATGTGGACCAGATTATCGCCGATATTGACAATTCTGCGAAGCAGGTTATCGAACTCGTTGGCAAAAAAGGAAGAGGTAAGACTACACATCTAAAATATATCCGTAGCCTTATTGGAACCGGAGATCTCTTTGAACTTTCCAAAAGGGAAAACTTTAGAAACGAACTTTTGTCGGGGCCAAGAGAACTATTGTTTATTGACAGTATACATCATTTGCCCCTTTTGGATCGACTAAAACTCTATAAGTTGGTTGATAAGTTGGTAATTACAACCCACATAAGCAGGGCTTTCGAATATTCTTTCTCCGGAGTTAAGTACAAAGGTTACAGATTCGGAGGTGTCAACAAGGATCAGCTTCAATTGGTCTTACAAAGACGGATGGAATTGGCGATGTCCAATACTATTCTTCCCAAAATCTCTGAGAAGGATATTGATAAATTACTTTCAATATATGGTGATGATTTTAGGTCGATTTTGAAGTTCTTATACCAGAAATATAGCGATTTGTGAAAGATAGCGTTAAGGTAGAAGTCGATATTGTTAGTGATAGTTCTATCGTTGTTGGACAACGATCAATTGGAGAGATTATACTTCACTCTAGTGAGAGATTAGAGACTGAGAATATAGAGTATAGGTTGATAAAAGAGACCAGGGGATTGACCAGGACGATTAAGGAACAAATATATGGTGGTTTCATCGCAGAGAATTTGACTTTAGAAAATGGGAAACGGTATGTTTTCCCACTAGAAATAGTCAATTCGAGGTACGAAACGTACAAAGGCAAAAACATTGAAGTTATAGTTAGGCTCGAAGTTGATTTGAGATTGAAAGATGAAAGGCTAATCGATCATGTAATTTCGAACTTTGGCTTTACTGCTCCGAGCAGACTGCTATCAACATCACGAATCATTCAGTTCAAGAGTGAGTATAGTAAAAATGAGGTTGAAGATCGTAGCGTTGAGTTGGAGATTTATTCGATGTTTAGTCAAGGAGTTGCCTTAATTATCTTCCTTATTGCGTTTGGAGCAATATCAATGACTCAGGAGGTTTCTCAAAATATCAAGATCTTATTTTTGGCCTTAAGTGCACTGGTTGTGATTGCTTTTATCCTGTATTACCTTATTGGAAGTAAACTGGTTGGACTAATTAATGCAGAGTTTGAAGATAGAGAGGGACAGAGGTTTCAAGTTGGGTTTAAAAGCTCTAAGAATTGGAATAAGGTAAAAAAATTAGGGGTTAGATATAAAGTGCTAGAAGAGGTTATTGATGATCGGGGGACTACAGAATCGAAAGAAGTATATTGTTTGTATACCTCCGAATTAAAGAACATTTCTACACCCCAAAAACATGCAAGGGTCGATTTTGACTATCCAAATCAGTATTATCCTCGGATAGATGATGAACACGCAAAAATCGTCTGGCAATTGGAAGTGGAGGTACATATCATTAGAAACTTAACCTATAAGTTTCGTCAGCAAATATCGATGAAGTAATTGTTTAGAATTCCCTCAGTTGAGCACATCACACCAACACCTGTTGATTCAGAGCTTAGTAGATCACATCAAGCTGGATTTCTACCCAAAAAATCCCTAATTTTGCGGGCTGTACGAAATTTCAAATAATGGCCACACCGCGCACGGTTGCGTTCCATACTTTAGGTTGTAAGCTGAACTACTCAGAAACTTCAGCGATCGGTCGGCAATTTGAGCAGGCTGGGTATACCGCCATCCCCTTCAAGGATGGGGCAGATGTATACGTGATCAATACTTGCTCCGTGACGGACTTTGCGGATAAGAAATGTCGCAATGTTGTGCGCCGTGCCCTACGAAAGAATGAGCAGGCTAAAGTAGTAGTGGTAGGTTGTTATGCGCAGTTGAAGCCGCAAGAGATTGCCGACATCCCTGGCGTCGATTTAGTGTTAGGAGCAGCGGAAAAATTCCAGATTCTCGACTATATTGACGATATCAGCCAGGCTCACGATAAGGGAATGGTGAAAGCAGGGGAGGTAACTGCTGCGAAGGATTTTATCCACGCTTTTAGCTTCGGGGATCGTACCCGCTCTTTTCTTAAAGTACAAGATGGCTGTGATTATAAGTGTTCCTTCTGTACTATTCCATTAGCTCGTGGTAAGAGCCGTAGTAATACCGTGGAGAGCGTGGTCGCCAATGCTCGCGAAATTGCGAAGATGGGTACTCGTGAGGTAGTGCTGACCGGAGTCAATATTGGTGACTTTGGCAACGGTACAGAAGTGATCGAAGGCATTCGCCCGAAGAAAGAGGCACTTTTCATTGACTTGATCAAAGAGCTAGATCAGGTAGAGGGCATCGAACGGTTTCGGATCTCCAGCATTGAGCCTAATCTTTGTAATGAGGAAATCATTGAGTTTGTGGCGCAATCCAAGCGTTTTGCACCACATTTTCATATGCCCTTACAGAGTGGCAACAATAAGCAGCTAAAAGCAATGCGCCGGCGGTATCGCCGCGAGCTATATGCGGAACGCGTAGCATTGATCAAGAAATACATGCCTCATTGCTGCATTGGTGTGGACGTGATTGTTGGGTTTCCTGGAGAAACAGAGGAAGACTTTTTGGAAACCTACGAGTTTATCAATCAACTAGATATTAGTTATCTGCACGTCTTTACGTACTCTGAGCGGGCAAATACTCCGGCAGCTGAAATGCCTGATGTGGTGCCTATGGCCGAACGCCGCCGCCGCAACCAAATGCTCAATATCTTAAGTGAGAAAAAGCGCCGCCACTTCTATGAGCAACAGCTAGGTGCAACACGTACGGTGTTGTTCGAACGTTCTAAGGAGGAAGGCCGAATCAGTGGCTTTACGGATAATTATGTGAAGGTCGACGTAGCGCTAGAGGACACCTGGATTAATCATGTAGTGCCGGTTCGCTTGGAGCAGTTGACTGCGGAAGGAGCAGTAGAAGTGAGCTTGTCAGAGAGTGTGGCTTAAAGTTTCAGCGAAATAAGTTGCGCGCAATTAGTTTTCCCAATCTTGAAAGTCTAGTAGAAAACCACCCAAGGCACCGGAGGGCACCTTAGGTGGTTAGTAATTTTGTTTTAGAGTATGTCTAAGATTTATCGCGCATTGACAATCAGTAGTTTAGGGTTTTGACAAAGCTCCTCCAAGGGCATTTAGCGGGCTAAATAACCGCGGAGAGTTGAAGTCAAGTTCATAAAATACTGGCTGTCAGAAGTTAGAAATTTAGACATGCTCTTAGTCGAGGTACTCTACTTTACCACTATCAAGGTGGTAGTAAGCAGAAACAATTCTCAACTTTCCAGATTCTACAGCACCACGAATAATTCCTGAGCGGGTTTGTAGCTCCTGCGCATTCATTGAGGCGTTGGTACGCACTACATCGTTAACGCTAGCATCTTCTGCGGAGGCAGCAATTGCTGGTGCCACATGCGACAGAAGGTGGTTCAAGTTGTAACCATTGTCGCCACCTGCGATAGCTGCTGTCACAGCACCACAACTTTGGTGACCCAATACTACAATTACCGGCGTACCCAGGTGAGCTACAGCGTATTCGATACTTGCAATGGATGAGCTATTGGCCACATTTCCTGCTACACGGACTACGAAGATCTCTCCTAAGCCAGTGTCAAAGGCCAATTCTGGTACTACGCGGCTATCAGCGCAGCTCAAAATAATTGCATACGGGCTTTGCCCGCCTGTTAGTGAATCTCTTCGGCTACTGTCTTGCAGCTTACCATCAAGTTTGTCAGCTACAAAGCGGTCATTGCCGGCCTTTAGCCGGTCTAAAACTTCCTGAATAGTCATTCTTTATGGTTTATCTGAGTCTTTGATTAAGTCTTACCAATTAGTGTAAAACCCTAGGTGGTATATAAATTGGTGCTAAAGATGTCAAAAAATAGCGTAATCTGCTACAGAAATAGTTTGATAATCTTTTTAAGTGTAACGCTATTATGGGGAATAGAATTACTTACATGTCTTTTGTTCCTAAACATCTACACTAACTACAGGTTATATATCTTACAGATTGATACAGCCCAGACTGGGAGTTGGATAAAAGCGGTTTTGCATGAATCAACAGGATGAATTAGGAATACTCCGGCCCGACCAGAAGCAGCGTCCAGAAGGAATGCTGCACTATGAATTGTATTATCGGGATACGCAAAGCCCGTGGATGGTCTTCATCCATGGTGCTGGAGGGAGTCTCGTTACCTGGAAACACCAAGTACGAGAATTTCGGTATTTGTTTAATCTCTTGTTGATCGATATGCGGGATCATGGCAAGTCGAAAGACATTAGTCCCGCCTATGATGATTATGACTTCGAAATCATCACGGATGATATTATCGATGTACTCAACTTCTTGGAGGTAGAGCGAGCGCACTTTATGTCCTTGTCCTTGGGGAGTATTATACTGCAAAAGCTACACGAGCGCCGTCCGCAAATGGTTCGTTCGATGATCATGGCCGGAGGTGTTTTCAAGGCGGATTGGAAAATTCATCTGTTTGCTCATTCTGGAAAGTTTCTGAGCTATTTCCTTCCTTTTCGGTGGATATACGACATGTTTTCGCTCATTGTACTGCCGCGTAAAAACCATCAACCTTCGCGCCGCTTATTCCGGCTGCAAAGCCAGAAGCTTTCACCCACGGAGTTCCTGAAATGGCTTGGCCTCTATCGTGATTTCTTCAAGGTGGTGAAGCGATTCTACCGTAAAAAATTAGAAACGGCAAGTCTGGTGGTAGTTGGTAGCCAGGATCATGTCTTTATTCATGCTGCTAAGCGTTTTGCCAGTAAGCAAGCTCATTTGGCTCAGCTGGCAATTATTGAGGGCTGCGGACACATCTGTAATATTGAGCAGGCCAGACAATTCAATAGCATTGTCTTGTCCTTTCTGGAAGAATTAGATTTAGGCCGAGTAGCCTTCCCAGCACCCGCTAATCTCGATTAATATAAGCTAGGAGGCAAATGGAGGTAGATTTCTTCGTGTTGGGTATTACTTTCTTGTGTCTTCATGAGCTTGACGCAATGCGATGCCACGAATGGCGAATATTTCCTGGCCTGTCGTTATTGGAGGATCGCCTGGGGATGATCATTTTTCAGTTGGCACATATTCCATTGTTCTATTGGGTTTTCCAAGGCTTAAACCAGCCTGATGAATCATTTCGGTTAGGCTGGGATATCTTTTTCATCGTTCATTTCATCTTACATGTCCTGTTTTTGTGGCATCCAAAAAATGAGTTTAAGGATTGGTTGTCTTGGGGAATTATCTCCGGTGCTGCCTTCTTTGGAGTTCTTGATCTCTTGCTTTGACTTTGAACCATCTGGTCGTTTGAAGTGGAGTAATACTTGCCGAAAAAGCTGAGGTGAATTCTGTACCTTTAAAGCCAATTAATACTACACTCATGAAGGGCATATTGCTGTTACTTTCTTTTTCGCTCCTACTTGCTAAGGCCTGTGATACAGGTGATGACTTTATTCTTGGCGAATCCTTTACCATGGAACCTGGTCAAGAACTAAAAAATAATACGGCTGATATAACCGTCAAGTGGGTTGAAGTAGCTGAAGACTCTCGCTGCCCGAAGGATACCAACTGTGTGTGGGAAGGACAGGCCCAAATAAGCCTATTGGTTAATGGTGACCCAATGACACTCATTTTGCGTGATGGCAAACCTGAAGAAGCCAGCATGAACCGTGGCGGATATGTATTTGAAGCGGTGCAGCTAGATCCTTACCCAGATGGCACCGTGATTGATCCTACTCAATATCGCCTACAGTTGCTCGTTAGTAGCTTATAGATTCCGGAAAAACCGAACTTGAATGATCTTCCCTATTGGCGATGACCAGGTGAAAGGAGGGTATTTCCCACTCCTGAGCTATACCTTCATTGCAATCAACGTATTGATTTTCTTCTACCAGGCCTCTCTTTCTCCTAGTGGGTTTGAGCAATTTGTCTACACCTACGGGAGTATTCCCAAAGAGACCATGCAGGGGCAGGACCTCTTTACCTTACTCACAAGCATGTTCTTGCACGGTAGTTGGATGCACCTGCTTGGCAATATGATGTTCTTGTGGATATTCGCCGATAATATTGAAGCTACGATTGGCACTGGCCGTTTCTTGATCTTTTACCTTCTGGGCGGATTGGCCGCTCACCTTGGGCATATCTATTTCAACATGGGGAGTACCATACCTACTGTTGGAGCTAGTGGTGCAATCTCAGCAGTAATGGGAGCTTACTTGATTATGTTTCCCACCTCGAGGATCAAAATGCTGGTGCTGATTTTCTTTGTTCGTATTCCCGCGTTCATCTTCCTGGCTTTTTGGATCGTTCAGCAGGTCACGTTGGGTAATCAAGCATTGCAATCTATGACACCTGAAACAGCTGGTGTAGCCTGGTGGGCGCATATCGCAGGCTTTGCCTTTGGTGTTATCGGGGGCTTATACTATCGCGTAAACTATTCACCAACGGCTGTAGCGCAGCAGGAAGCCAGATCTTTCGATCGGGATGATCTTCTATAAAATAGTAGCGCAGTGCCATAAGTAGGAAGGTCAGGTAGATAGCCGTTCCTAATTGGGTCTCCAATGTCTGCTCAATAATAAAAGACGGAATAGCTATCGCGAGAAAGCTGCCCAATAGAGGTTGCTGCCAGCCATTTCGGTAGAATAGTGGCAGAAAAACAATCCCGGTAAATAATAGTAGGCCAACCAGCCCCATCGCGGCGTACTGCCATACAAACTGGCTCTGTGGGGTGAAACTAGAATTGGCAATGTTTGGATAGTTTTCCTTTAAGTAGGCTTTCGTTTCGTCTCTGACATCTCCAACTCCCGCCCCCAAAATGGGCAATTCTGACCCAATGGCCAGCCCGGCACGAATAGTACCTACGCGATGAGAATCTGACATTTCGGTAGTAGCACTATCACGTTGAATGTGGTAGATATTGTAGAAGGTATAATCAACCTTGTTCTTCAGTGATGGTATCGTCTTGTAGGCGGTCCAGGCACCTGCCATCAAGATAGCTAGTGCAAATAGCGCTCGCTTCCATTTCTTTCCTACAATAAGGTCGCGAATCAAAAAGTAACCCAATACGCCATAAAGGGCTACCAGTCCGCTCCGTACAGCTAGAATGTGTAGGAATACAATTAAGAATCCAGTGGCTATGTAGAGGGTCGTTCGTTCCCATTTTTGACCTTTCAGCGACCATCCCTCCAAGATGAAAGTGATGCCAATAGCAACCGCGTAGGCCACCATAAGACTAAAACGAATGTGCATGACCGGCGTTGGTAGAACTTGCCCTTGCTTATAATTGAGCGTGATGTTTTCGAAATCGATAAGGTACCAGGCAAATAGTACGAGGCAGGTTAGCGTGATCAGCGCGAAAAACAGATAGAGTAGAGAATAATAGATCTTTCGATCAAAACGAGGAAGGGCCACCAAGCCAGCTGGCATTAATAAGAATGGAAGGCGCATTCGCATCCGATTTGCCCAATAGTCAAAGTTCTCCGACCATAAACCGCTGAGTAGCCAAATGAAGAATAAAGCAGTCAAGGACCAGAACACCGGGCTGCGCAGGAAGCGGCGAAAGTTTTCTACAAAATCCGCATTGAGTACCCAATTCATGGCCAGACCGATGACGCCTATGCTCATCATGACTGGAGAGGCTATCAAGCCTACCAAAAGAAATAGCAAGGCCGTGACGCCAATAAACTGTTGATTGAAAACCCGGAGTAGTAGTTCCTTCATCTACAAAACTGTTGAGCGTAAAGATAGCTTGCTAGTCAAAAGCGTGAGCCCAGACGAAGATTTATTTTCCGAAGCGCATTGTGCCACGGTTATGCTAGGCCCTTTAGTTGGTGGAACGCCAAAAGGATAGGGCTATTGTTCGATGTATAGAAATAACGCTTATCCGAGCGGGCTATTTAGAACTCCTTGCTCCTACCGACAAATTTCCTAATTTAGCTGGCACCCAATCTGTACGGTATACTATGGCCAGCCCGAAAAAGAAAAAGCTAAAAAAGAAAGGTAAAAAGTTGAGTGCCCAGTGGCAGTGGTTGTCCCGGACAAAGCCTATTGCTATTGCACTTTTCGTACTTGGTGTACTGCTTTATGCGAACACTTTTCAGCACGACTTTGCCCAGGATGATGCCATTGTTATTACCGACAATATGTTCACCACCGAAGGTGTGCAAGGCTTATCGGGCTTGTTTCAGTACGATACTTTTTACGGATTCTTCAAGGAGGAAGGTAAAGACAAGTTAGTGTCAGGTGGTCGTTACCGCCCACTGACGCCAGCTATGTTTGCGATCGAGTATGAGCTTTTTGGTGAAAGCCCGGGCATCATGCACGTACTAAATGCTTTGTGGTATGGCCTTACGGTAATGATGCTCTACTTGGTTTTACTACAGCTGTTCACCGGTCGTAGTAAGTGGGATGATCAATTGAATTCATGGGCAGTTTATCTCATTCCACTGGGTGCTGCGTTGCTTTTTGCAGTGCATCCTATTCACACGGAAGCAGTAGCGAACATCAAAGGGCGTGATGAAATCATGACTTTGTTGGGTAGCCTCACTGCGCTATGGTTGGTGCTTCGCGGGGGCTTTTGGCCTACCATTCTAGCGGCCCTGAGCTTTTTTATTGCACTCTTATCTAAGGAGAATGCGATTACGTTTCTTGGCGTGGTGCCTTTGGCCTTATACTATTTCACCAAGGATAATGTGGTGGAGATCATCAAAAAAACGGCGCCACTCCTGGCAGTGGCCATTCTGTTTTTGGTGATTCGTGGTTCCATTTTGGGCTGGAGCCTGGGCGAACCAAGTATGGAGTTGATGAACAATCCATTCCGAAAAGTAGAGCAAGGTGTGTGGGTAGATTTTACTGCGGGCGAACGATCCGCTACAATCACTTATACACTAGGCAAATATGCCCAACTACTGGTAGTACCAAGTCCTTTGACCCACGACTACTATCCACGCCATGTAGAAATCATGAGCTGGAGCAATTGGAAAGTCGTGTTGAGCTTGTTGTTCTATTTAGGGTTGCTGACGTATGGCCTCATTGGGCTCGTCAAGCGGGACATTGGTAGCTTTGCGGTATTGGTGTATTTGGGTACCCTTTCTATTGTGTCAAATGTGCTTTTTCCGGTAGGGACAAATATGTCGGAACGCTTTCTGTTTATGCCTTCTATTGGCTTTGGTCTACTGATTGTTTGGTTGGCCGTAAAGTACTTGAAAAAGCAGCAAGTAATTCTGGGGCTCATTGGGGGGTATGCCTTGATCTTGGCCGTGCTCACCTTGATGCGTAACCCGGCTTGGGAAGATAATTATACCCTCTTTACAACAGATATTCACACTTCTTCCAATAGCGCAAAGTTGCGAAATGCGATGGCCGGGGAATTGTCTGTTCAATGGTCAAAATTGACAGCTGCTCAACAGCCACAGCGATTGGATATGTTGGAAGAAGCGTTAGGGCATATCAATGAAGCCGTTCGAATTCATCCTACCTACAAGCAAGCATTTTTCATCAAGGGTAATATTCTCAATTACCTGAAGCGCTACGATGAATCCATAGCTGCCTACCAACGTGCACAGCAGATAGATCCTAACTATCAACAAGCGTTTGATAATATGATGATCACCTATCGAGATGCTGGCCGCTATTATGGCGAGCAACTGGGTGATGTTGCTAATGCCATTCGCTATCTGGAACAGGCTTATGAGGCTATGCCTGATGAGTATGAAACGATCCGTCTACTGGGTGTCGCGCATGGTATCGCCGGGAATACAGGAAGAGCCATAGAGATGTTTACCAGAAATACGCAGCTGCAACCAGAAAATGCTCGCGCCTGGTTTGATTTGGGCACGGGCTTTTACAACAACAATCAACCTACGGAAGCAGAACAAGCGTTTCAACGTGCACAGCAGCTTGATCCGGATATTGAGCGGAAGGTACGGGAAGGGACAAACTAAGAAAGCCGAGGTGGGTAGGCTCTATCGGTTAGTCATCTAAGAAAAATCAGTGAACCTGGCATGGAAGGAGATGATGTCAAACGGATTTCTAGGTTGACAGCAATATTGACTCAGCTGCAAACCAAAAGAATACTGACAGCTGCAATGCTTTCCGAAAAGTTCGGTGTGAGTAAACGAACGATCTACCGTGATATAAAAGCACTGGAAAAAGCAGGGGTACCTGTCCTAACCGAAGAAGGAAAGGGATACTCCCTTATGGAAGGTTATAAAGTACCTCCAATCATGTTCACAGAGCAACAAGCCAATGCCTTGATTCTTGCGGAACAGTTGGTGCTGAAGAGCAAGGATGCTTCCTTCGTAAAAGATTATTCTGAGGCAATTGACAAGATCAAGTCTGTTCTAAGGTATTCCAGCAAAGACAAGGCCAACCTGCTTGCCGATCGGACTCAATACAGTGAGGTCTTAGATCAAGAAAGGAGTAGCAGTAATTTGTCTGACCTGCAAAGAGCACTTACCAATTATCAGCTGGTCAAAATACAGTACATCAATAAGGAGGGTACAACGACAACTAGGATGGTAGAGCCATTTGCTATTGTCAGTGCCGAAAACTGGTATTTGATTGCCTGGTGCCGTTTGCGTGAAGGATTTCGATTTTTTCGACCGGATAGAATTCAAAAAATGGAGATTCAAGCCGAAAATTTCCAACCTCATAATTTGACTTTACAAGAGTATTTTGATCGATATCAATAATTTCTGCTGACCCTTGCCATAGGGTTGTCTCAGCTCGGGCCTACGTTTGTCTAAATTCAATTAAAGCAGATAAAAATGACGAACGTATCAACCTCAATTCTTGAGGAGACCGGCTTTTCAAAACCTACTTTTATTTCCGTTAACGGCGTAAGACTCGAAGTCTTTGAAGCCGGCCGGCAAAATGCTGGCAAATCTATTGTACTCTGCCATGGCTGGCCGGAACACGCATTTTCTTGGCGCCACCAAGTGCCTGTCCTGGTAGAGGCGGGTTACCATGTTATTGTCCCTAACCAGCGCGGTTATGGCAATTCCTCTAGTCCAGCAGCAGTAACCGATTACGATCTGGAGCACTTAACGGGCGATCTTGTTGCCTTGCTTGATCATTTCGGATACCAGGATGCCACATTTGTGGGGCACGATTGGGGAGCCAACATAGTGTGGGGACTGAGCTTACTTCATCCTGAACGTGTAAATGGAATCATAGCCCTAGCGTTACCTTATCAGGTGCGCGGAGAAAAACCTTGGATTGAGATGCTGGAAGCGTTTTTTGGCAGTGATTATTACTTCGTCCATTTCAATCGACAGCCAGGTGTTGCCGATGCCATATTGGATGAAAATGCAGCTCAGTTTCTTCGGAATATATTCCGTGAAAATGTGCCGGAAAAGGTACCGGAACCGGGGATGCAGATGATCAATCTTGCTCTAGCAAAAGAACCACTTGGTGAGCCCATAATGAGCGAGAGTGAACTAGCTGTTTTTGTATCTGCCTTCAAAGCAACAGGTTTTACTGGAAGCATAAATTGGTACAGAAACCTGGACCGCAATTGGCACCTGCTGGCGGATGTAGATCCTATTGTCCAGCAACCAGCACTCATGGTTTACGGGATGCGAGATGTGATTCCTAAGTTTCCAGGGCTATCAGAATTTGTGCCCAAAGTTGTAGAAGTTGATCTCGATTGTGGCCATTGGATACAGCAAGAACTTCCGGAAGAGACTAACCAGGTGATTCTAGATTGGCTTGCACAACAAGAAGCCTCTTAGTGCCTACTTTTCAAGTTGAGTACACCCTCCAGTTCAATTGGAGGGTGTACAGCGCAGGTGGTAACGGTCACTGTACATTTTCTCATCAAGCTGCTGTTTTGCACCTCGTATTGACCTAAATATTTAAGAATTAGTTAATCTATGCCTAACAATGCACAAAAATTGTAACTTACCTACTTAGTATATAGTATCCCAGTTAAGACATATCGTTCTCATCATGAATTGGCTAAACCCCGGGCGCGCCCTTGTCAACAATGTACTCTTGTTGGCCTTGCTACTCAGCATGGCCCTGCCGCTACGGGGGCAATATCACGCAAATTTAGATCAGTCGCACGCCCAGGAAGCCATCTGGGTTGATTCGGTATTCCGCTCTATGACCTTTGAGGAGCGACTGGGGCAACTCTTTATGATCCGAGCGCACTCCAATTTGGGTGCCGATCATGTGGCTTCCGTGGAACGCCTTATTCGGAATTACCACGTAGGTGGGTTGTGCTTTTTTCAGGGCACGCCTTCGGCGCAAGTACGCTTGGTGAATCGCTATCAGGGGCAGTCAAAACTGCCAATGATGATTGCTATGGATGGCGAGTGGGGACTGAATATGCGAATGAAAACGGTGATGCGCTTACCGCGGCAATTAATGCTCGGAGCGATCCGCAATAATCACCTGATCTACGAAATGGGCCAGGAGGTTGCCCGGCAGATGCACCGTGTCGGTGTGCACATCAATTTTGCGCCGGTGGTGGATGTCAATAACAACCCCAACAACCCGGTGATTGGAACACGCTCCTTCGGTGAGGACCGAGTGAATGTGGCCATCAAGGGGGTACACTATATGAAAGGTATGCAGGACCACGGTATTGTGGCCTGTGCTAAGCACTTTCCCGGGCACGGTGATACCGATGTAGACTCCCATTACGATTTACCGGTCATCAATCATGATCTTCCCCGCCTGGATAGTATCGAGTTATACCCCTTTAAGGCCTTGGTTGAGCAAGGCGTGGGAAGTATTATGGTGGGGCACCTGCAAGTTCCAGCGCTAGAGAATCGCGAAAACCATCCCACGTCCCTATCGCCAGCTACGATTAATGGGATGCTGCAAACAGAGCTCAATTTCCATGGCCTGACTTTCACGGATGGCTTGGGAATGAAAGGCGTAACCAAGCATTTTGGCGACGGCGAAGTGGAAGCTGCAGCTTTGTTGGCAGGTAACGATATTCTACTACTACCTGTTGATTTGGGTGCCGCAGAGGCACGCATCAAAGCCTACATTGCTGAAGGGCAACTTACCGAAGCAGAAGTGAACAGAAAAGTGAAGCGAGTGCTACGCGCTAAGTATCGCATGGGGCTCCAGCACTTTAACCCACTATCAGAATTGAATGTCCTGAAGGATATTAACACACCAGAGGCGGAGGCACTGAGAGAACGCCTAGTAGAAAATGCGCTGACCCTCGTGCGTAATGAAAACCAATTGGTGCCGGTACAAGAGGTGGGGGAGCAGAAGATTGCATCCCTGGCAATTGGGACAGGATCACAACCACTTTTCCAAAAGCGCCTACGAGACTATGGTCAGGTAGATGCACTCCGGATTGGTAATAGTATCGGTGTAGCCGAAGAGCAGAACCTGATGGATCGCCTGGCTGAGGAGGATCTAGTCATCGTGAGCTTGCATAATATGGGCCGTTCGAGCCGCAGTAATTTTGGCCTTCAGCCATCTGTGTTGCAATTCTTGGAACGCCTGGAGGCGGAGAAAGATATTATTCTCGTTGTCTTTGGTAATCCTTACAGCCTGAAGTTTTTTGATGGAATTGGAGCTGTTCTGGCAGCGTATAACGAAGATGACTTGACGCAAGATAAAGCTGCCCAAGCTATTTTCGGTGCGATAGGAATAGATGGCCGTTTACCGGTAACGGCATCTGAGCGTAGCCGCTACAATTCTGGAGTGACAACCAGCCCCATCTTTCGATTAGGTTACAGTACTCCTGAAAATGCTGGGATGGATAGCGATACACTTCGCTACTACATTGATCAACTGGCTAAGGAGGCTATTGCTGATCGGGCTACTCCGGGTTGTGTGGTTCTAGTAGCTCGCCATGGTAAAGTGGTTTTTCACGAAGCTTACGGGCATCATACCTATGCTAGACGGCGTTCGGTTAGCCCGGATGATATTTACGATTTAGCTTCTATCACCAAGATCAGTGCTACTACGATTGCATTGATGGATCTGGTACAAAAAGGTATTTTGGATCTTGATAAAACCTTGGGGTATTATCTCACAGAATTGCAGGGAACCAACAAGGATCATCTGAGCTTACGCGAAATCTTAGCCCACAGGGCCGCGCTAAAACCTTGGATTCCATTTTATGCAGAGACTTTGGATAACAGAGGACGCCGATTGAGTGACCTATATCGGTCCACAGCTGGTGGTGCCTATCAGGTGCAAGTAGCGCCAAATATCTTTATGCACGAGACCTACATTGATTCTATTTGGCATAGCATTGATGTATCTGAACTGCGTGCCAATAACAATTATAGATACAGCGACTTAGGCTTCTACTACCTGGCTAAGCTGGTAGAGAAAGCCAGTGGGAGTACCTTGGATCAATATGTAGCCGATCAGTTTTATCGCTCCTTAGGTTTGTACAATATCGACTTTAATCCGCGTGAACGGTTCTCCTTGAGGCGTATTCCTCCCACCGAAGTGGACAATTATTGGCGTAAGCAAGCCGTACATGGTTATGTACATGATATGGGAGCCGCCATGTTAGGAGGTATTAGTGGACATGCGGGCTTGTTTGGCAATGCCCATGATTTGGCGGTTATAGGTCAGATGTTAATTCAAAATGGAGTCTACGGCAATGAGGTTTATCTCACGTCTGATGTAATTGAAGAATTTGCTTCTCGCTTCCCGGGAGAGTCTCGTCGCGGGTTAGGATTTGATATGAAACAGATGGACCCAGGACGCAGCATGAACATGGCAAATAGTGCCAGTAGCAAAGCATTTGGGCACTTGGGTTTCACTGGTACGAGTATCTGGATTGATCCTGCTGAGGAGCTTGTTTTTATCTTCCTATCGAACCGTACGTACCCATCTATGCGGAATAATAAACTGAGTCGTGATTCTTACAGGACGCGAATGCAGGAAGTCGCTTATCGATCAATTACCCGTTCGGCAATTATGCCGCCTCCCGTTGAGCCTATTCCTACTGGTGATTTGCCTGCTCATATTGAGTCAGCCAGACGCCCATAATCTTGGTAGTAGGCCTTAATTTGACCGAAGCATATTATTGTACTGCCCTTGCTGTTGAATCAATCTGAGGCGCTCCTGGTCAGACGCATTTAGCGACTGTATGATCAAGGAATACATGTCAGGGTTCCCCAACGCATATTGGAAAAGCTGACCCCGAGAAGGGGAGAAGCTTGGGTCTACTTGATAGGCACGGATATAGTCTTGGAGTGCTTTTTGATTATTACCCTGTCGAATAGCTTCGTTGCCTTCCAGATATATACCTGCTGCCTGCCAGGCGTTTCTTGCTTTTTGTCGAGCTGCGCTACTACTGAATTTGAAAGTGTTGTTCGGGAATGCCGTTCGGAATTGTCTCAGCTCCTGAATATTAATCGCTGCTTTCTGCGCATTTGGTGTGTAAATACCTTTGGGCGCATGGAAAAGAAGACGAGGGAAAAGATCGGTATTCAACGGTCCGTCACCCGCATAGGCGGCTAACTGCTGGCCATCCATCAAGTAGGAGGCGGCTAGATCTTCTACGTTCTCAACGGCTAGCTGAATGTTGATATGTTCTGCGATCTGTTGATTGGCTTTGGCCAAATCGATCGAAAGCGGTTTTGAACTTCCAAGTAGGGCAATTACTGGCGTATTTAAACTGTAGCTACCTAGTATAGCATGACCTTCGGGGAAAACAGACAAGAAGGTACGTACCACCATTTTTAGCCCCTCTGGATCAAACTGGTGAACTGGTAACCAATAAGAGAGTAGCCCATCTTCAGAAAGGCGACTCCGGAGTAGTTCGAAGTTCTCTTTTGAGAAGAGCATGCCGGCTCCATCCCGAGCCGGGTGGAAAAGGTCGACTAAAATGAAGTCATAGGTGTTTTGGGTGCTACTAACAAAGCGCCTTGCATCAGCCAGGTGGAATTTCAATCTGTCATCCTGTAAGACCGACAAGTTATGCTCGTCAAACCACGGTAATACCTCTTTTACTTCTCGAACGATTTCGACGGCTTCCACTTCTTGAAAAGGATAATCAGCAATGACCCCCATGGTAGATCCTGTACCAATTCCAAGGAATAAGGCATTGTCATATTGATTGGTCATCAAGAGTGGTAAGTTCCCCATTCTTCGTTCCAGAAAGCTGGCCCCGCCACCCATTCTGAATTGATTGTTGACCTGTAGTATTCTAGCGGGTAGTTGGTACGGACCTTCTCTGGCTTCCTTGTCTGATACCGCTACAACGCCCATTAATCCTTCGGTTCTTTCCACCAATGTGTAGCCGGGCTCTAGTCTTAATAAATCAATTCCCTTACCGAAAAGAAGGAGAAGTAGTAAGACGTTTACCGCTCCTAGTAGGAGGGGACGTCCTTTCCAATTTAGCCTGAAAATACCCCAAAGTAGGAGTAGAACATAAGCTGCCCAGCAAATAGTAAGTGCTAGTTGACCGCCTACTTGTGGTATGAGTACGAGGCCAAATAGGAAAGGGGCAAATACGGCACCTGCGGTGTTCATGCCATAAGCAATCCCAACTTCTGCCGGTCTCATTTTCGCTATCAAATAACTGAATAGAGCTCCCATGAAAATGGTTGGCAACAAAAAGACGACAATCGCAAGAAGGAGTTCTGCTCTTAGATGCCCTAAATATGCAGCACTGTTGGGAGAGAAAAAGCTTAGTATTTCTCGCGTGTAGGCAAGTAATATGCTGGTGTACAGTACGGAGGTTGCCAAGCCCCCCATAAGCAGTGTTGGGGCATTATCCATTTTTTTATGGTAATACCGCTGAAAAAGCCAGGCGCCGATTGCGGTTCCCAGGAGATAAATGGCAAGTATGTTTCCGAAGGAGAAAATGGTGTTCTCCAAGACCTGTTTGAAATGATGTACTACTAAGATTTCGAGACCGATACCTAAAAGCCCTGTTCCGAATAATAGAAACAGATATGGATTGCGCAGAAGGAATTTTGCCGGTTCCTGATTCGCATTTTCTGTTTTTGACTGCTTGGTTTTGGTAGGGGATTTGAGGCCTTTCTGCCATTGAAAAGCGGAAAGAATGGAAGCTCCACCGAGTAACGAAAAAACCACCGCCGCTCCACTAAAGCCCAGGGCTGGCATGATGATGTAAATACTCAAAAAGATACCGAGAACCGCGCCAAATGTATTGGCAGCATATATTCTTGCTAATCCTTTTTCATTCGATTGACGAAGGAAATGGCGCCGTCGGGCTTCCACTAGAAAGGCGAAATTAGCTCCCATTCCAATGGTGGCTGGCAATAAGATCACACCGGTACAAAGAATGATGATTAATAGAGAAACAAATGTTCCTGAATCACTAGCTCCAGATCCCAACCAGGTCGGGACAAGCTTGCTTGTGAAGTGGATTAGGTACGGACTGATGAGCCCATAAATGGCAATGGCTCCTTCCAAGACAAAGAACATCTTTAGGGGAGACTTACTTTGTGCTGCTTTTTTGCTGAGCGCAAAAGCACCGATGGCCATACCACCGAAGAAGCCTACTAAGACACCGAGAATACCCAATAATTCGCCACCTACCACTAAGCTTAACAGGCGAGTCCACATCATCTCATATCCAAGCGCAACAGCACCGGAGAATACTACGGCCAATAGTAGCCAGATGTCAGAATTCGCTTTTTTGTTTTTAAGTCTGGGCATAACGGCATGTAATGGGTGTCAGAGATCATCTCTGTTCACATAAATAGTAAATAATCGGGAATCGCAAATGTTCCAAAACTGATATTCTAAATGAAAGTCGGTGAGCTCTCATTTATCCACAACCACAAAAAATCACCGAATACCTGCGATAATTACCCTACCATTGCCACTGCAACCCGATCTGGAGGTTGTTATTGTCGCCGACGTATAGCTGCGTTACAAGCTTAGCGTTGTCCACAAATTTTGGTTGCCAACTAAGCGTGCTATGCCAATACCAGGCTCCTTGATCATATTGCAAAAAGGCTAGCCCGTTTGCCCAAGACCACTGGTTGCGCTTAGGCGCCTCAGATTTGTCAAGCATTGGGCTAATAGAATAGACATACTGTAAGCCCAGCAATAATGCTCGGTTTGCTGGTTGAGTGTTATCAATCCCTCGCCACTCTTGCAATCGCAATCGGTAAAGCCCTCTGGGGCGCCGGAAGTCTATCTCCATAAATGGGGCACCAATTACGTGCAAAAAACTAGGCGGACCTTCAATTTGCCCAAGCGGGAAACTGAAACTGGTCTGTGACCAGCCAGCTCTCATGGCTGTGGTGCTGGTCAGTGTGACCGTAACAATATTAGATGTACAGCCGTTGGCGTCGGTGGCAAATACTTCGTAATCGCCAGGATTCAATCCCGTCCAAGGGAAGGTGCTACCATCGCTTTGCCCTTCTACTTGACCATTGATGGTGATCATATATGGGCCGATAGATAGTCCGGTAAATACCACATCAAAACTACCATCCATTGAGCTACCGCCACTAGGGAGCATGATATTGGAAAGGTCGATCATTGGAGAAGGGATCGGATCTGGGACAACTGCAATGAGGGTGTCAGTACAGGTTTGTCCGATATTTTGGTTGTAAACACTAAGGGTATACGAGCCACTTTCAATCGTGATCAAATCGTGTAATACCACCGGGCCAGGCGGTACGTTATCCAATGTTTGCTGGCCTCCACTTGGAGCATCAACCGTAAGGGTATACAAGCCTGGATAGCCATTATTCAACATAAACTCTACTTGAGCTCCTTCATTACAATTGGCAGGTGTAATCTGTAATCCGCTAAAGTAATCGGTGACGTTTTCGAAGATGGTATCCTGTAGGGAAAGCGGGCAACCATCCACGTTATCAATAACGGTCACGGAGTAAACGCCCGGAAAGAGGCCACTCGCAGTTTCTGTTGTTGCCCCGGTTGACCAAGTGTAGCTATAGTCGCCTGCTGGAGTCGCTATGGCAGTCATCTCCCCGTCTGAAAAGCCGCAACTGCTATTGGTACTGGATAGAGAAAGATCAAAATTGCAATTATCCGGGCCAATTTCAATCACCACCATTCCTTGAAGTTGATCGGTGCAGGCATCCATGACAGTGTAGGTGAAACTAGCCGTGCCGGTGCCACCGTTATTGGGCGTGAAGACAAAATCGCCATTGGTGCCCATCAGTACTGTTCCTCCAACGATATTATCCACACCTGTTACTTCCAAGAGGAGACCTTCATCATTTAGTAGAACATTCTCAACTAATGGTGTTTGGAATGGTGTGAAATATTGTTCGTCATTGACTATGAAGGGGGGAGAGTTATCCTCCACGATAGCAAAGGTTTCTTCGCTACAGCTAAGCCCAACTGCCGTTGGATAAACGACTAGGTCATAGACGCCACTTGGTAAATTAACAAGGTCTCCTAAGTTGGAGAAGCCAGAATTAATGGTAATTAAGTCACTGCCATTGGGTCCGTTAATGAGCACATCCAAAGTGCCGTTTCCAGGGGCGTAGGCTTCAATAATGATCGAGCCATCACCTGCACAGTTTCCGGGGGCTGTACTCAGGCTGTCAATAAATACAGGTGGGCCGTTGACAATAGAGGCCTGTGCTTGTTGCGTGCAAAATCCAGTCTGGTCAGTAACCGTAAGACTGTACGAACCAGTATTTAGGTTGCTGATGCTGCTTCCTGTACCACCATTCGACCAAGCATAGGTATATATGCCATCAGGGGTTACCTGCGCAGTGATCATGCCATTGGGTTGGTCACAGACCGCATTGGCCACCAAGAGCTCCAAGCTGAAGTCACAGTTTGGCGGGCTAACGGTGATAATGACATCCACGCTGCTCATCTGACCACAAGCATCAGATACAACATAGGTAAAGCCCGTAATTCCCGCAAAGCCATCATCTGGTGTGAAGGTGAAAGTACCGTCTGTGTCGAAATCCAATGTGCCATTGTTTACAGCACTTACACTCAAGGCTGATAGCTGAAGACCACTATCATTGTTTAGGAAATTCTCTGTAATTGGAGTTTCATACGCCGTGTTGTAGGCATCGTCTAGTGGTGCCAGCGGAGGGGTGTTGTCTCCTATAACCAGATCGATGCTTTCAGTACATTGGAAGCCTGCAGTTAATGAATAAACGGTAATGGTATAGCTTCCGGGTAGCAGGTTGAACTCCTCATTAAATTGATTAATGCCGGGGCTTAAGTTGAGTGTTTGGTTTAAGCTTGGTCCAGAGATTACGCCGCCAAAATCGCTGTTGTCGGGAGAACTCAGTTCTAGGGTGATATTTCCTCCTCCGATACAGGTTGCTGGGCTCGTACTACTACTGACGAAGTAATCGGGATCTTCCTCCCCAACGATAGCGCTGAAGATTTCATTACATACGCCACTATTGCTAGTGATAGTGAGGAGATACTCACCTGCTGCTAACTGATTAATGTCAGGTGTGCTTGCGCCCGTTGACCACATATAAGTGTATTCATCATCCGGTGTGACGGTAGTAGTGATAGTCCCCGTACTGAGGCCACAAGCTGCTGAGGTGGTGTTGAAGTTCACATTCCAGTCACAGTCGGGCTCTCCAACCTCAATCGTTACGCTAGCACTACTACTATTACCACAAGCATCAGTGACGATGTAATCGAAACTAGCAGTGCCCGTGAAATCATTGAAGGGGACAAAAAAGAAACCGCCGTCATTCTGAAAATCAATTACCCCTCCGACAAGGTTACTAATACCGCCAAGTTGGATGTTTAATCCACTGTCATTGGCCAGAACGTTGCCATTGATGGGCGTTTGGAATTCGGTGCTGTAGGCTTCGCCCATCGTCAGGAGTGTAGGTGTGTTATCCGGAACGCTTAAACCCTGTAGTTGACTACAGTCCACACCTGCGGCAGTAGGGTAGATGTTAAGGACATAATTACCGCTGGTAATATTCATCAAGTTGGCTAGCTCGACGGTGCCTGGGGAAACTTCAAATGTATTCGTCTGCCCATTGGTGGTAACCTCAATACTTAATGGGAGGTCTTCTGGAGATTGTAGCTCCAGGACGATGTTGCCGCCGCCTAGACAGTTCCCAGCGCTGATGTTGTTGCTGATGATATAGTTGGTCGGATTTTCGGAAATGGTGGCATTCATGCTTTCTTCACAAAGCCCACCTTCGCTACTGACCGTTAAAGAATAGGTGCCAGGTGATAGATCCGTCAATTGTGAATCCGTACTCCCGGTTGACCACATATAGGAATATTCACCAGCAGGTAATACCGTACTAGTCAGGCTGCCGTTATCCAACCCACAATCACTATCCGTAAAGGAAAGCGATAAAGTGATATCACAATTTGGACCACCGATCTCAATTGTAACTGTTGTCATTGTACTGCTGCCGCAAGCATCGGTGATGGTGTAACCAAAACTTACTGTGCCGGTGTAATCGTTTGGCGGGATATAGCTGAATTGACCATTAGGGTTAATGTCAAGTGTACCTACCGTTGGAAGGGTATTAGCTGTTAGTTCTATGGAGAGGCCCGCATCATTGAGCATTACATCTCCGGAGACAGGGGTTTCAAATGGTGTGCTAAACTGGTCGGGAAGCGCCAGCAGGCTCAGGGTGTTATCAGCTATCACTATAGTAGCCGATTCGGAACAAGAATCGCCGGCGGCAACAGGGTATATAGTTAGGTTATAGCTGCCGGGAAATAGGTTAAACAATTCGCCCAGATTGGTTTGTCCTTGGGGTACTGTAGTGCTGTTTGGGCCACCAGGGCCAGTCCATTCTACGGTCAAGTCTTCCGAACCTGGAGCATTCAGATCTAGAATAATTTGTCCCCCTCCGGTGCAATCTCCCGGGCTGCTATCCAGGCTGCCAATATAGTCGATCGGATTTTCGCTTACGGAAGCATCAAATGTCTGTTGACACAGGCCGCTATTGCTACTGACGGTTAGTGAATAGCTGCCGGCTTCCAGCATGGTAATGTTTGTGGTGGTGTCGCCATTAGACCACTCGTAGCTATACGTTCCATCGGGGCTAACCAAGGCAGCAAGTGTTCCGTTGCTTAATCCACAATCAGTAGGGGTACTGTTGATGTCTCCTGAGAAGGTGCAGTCTGGCGGCCCTACTACGACAGTTATTTGTGCGGTGTCTAGCTGCAGGCAATCGTCTTGGATGATATATTCAAAACTCAGGGTGCCGGTAAAATCTGACGATGGGCTAACCGAGAGCGAACCATCGGCTTGCAAGTTCACATTAGCGCCAGTTGTGGGTGGATCAAATGCTATGACATTCAGGCTCTCACCAAGGTCGTTTGTAAGGACATTGGCAGTAAACGGAGTGGCATAATCGGTATTGTAATTATCATCAACGGCAGAAATAAAAGGAATGTCTACAATGATATTTACCGTGCTCATTGCACTCATGCCGATAGAATCCGTCACGGTTATATTGAACGAAAAATTGCTTTGTCCTCCGAAGTCTGAGATTACCAGAGCATCTGTCCCGGACAGTGTTACCTGTGCTCCTCCCGCTGCGCCGATATTGGTAATGCTGAGTTGGGTGCCTTGGTCGTTTTGCAATGGAAACACGGTGGCCGGAGGAAGGCAAGCCAAAGTGTAGGCATCATCAAACAAGCGGATGGAATCAATCATTGGCGGTGGTGGCGGATCTATGACCATGGTGTCCGTCGGTGGAGATTCACCGTCGTTGTCCAGCAAGAAATAGGTAATGCCACTGCCTGCTACCACGCCTCCAATAATCGGCAGCCATAGGCCTCTACGCTTTGGTTCAGCAGCCACCTTGCTTGTTGTTAGCAAAAGACCTGGCTTGCGAAAAGCAGCGGTAAGATCCAGTCGCTCCCAGTTAGGCATATTAATTAGGGTAGGAAACTGGGCCACCTCAGTTGGTAGTTGCTGGCTAAGACCTGCTTGATAGATTAATCGGTGGAAGGTAGCCCAAAGCGTTTTAGTAGCGGCATCTTGCTGAGAACCTTCTGTGGTTATTGAAGATTCCTGAAGCGCTTTCGTGGTTAAATTAGCAAAGTCTTCATAGGTGTAATCTTGTCCACGAAGCTTGGCAGAGATAATCCACATGGCATGTTGAATAATGGTCTCGCGTTCGTGCAAGGCATCACCACTGATGGGGGTGCGTATTAAATCTTGTGCTGCCAGCTGATCGTACCTTTCTTGTAGGCTTTGTAGAATGGCTTGTAGTAAAGGCGCTGCAATTTGCGGAACTTGATCCAGTTGTAAGGTGCCCTCAATGAGGGTTTGAGTACCGGGATATTGCAGTCGCCAATCGCCTGTTTTTTTTAGTCTTCGATAGGCGTTGTCGGCCTTGATTGATTCAATTTTCGGAGCTTGAAAAGGTGTTAGTTCTGGGCTCATAGGCAGCACTGCTACTGCACCACTTTCGGATGGATTGTTGAGCTGCTGCACAGGGTGCCATTGATCTGCGGAAGGTAAACTCGCTCCCATTGGAGTAGCGGGCAAATCCACATTCATACAATAGCCAATGATGGGCACCTCAGTAGTTGTATTTGCCGCAGCAGTAAGTCCGGCGGGGATTCTTGCGAGATACCCTTGATGAGAGCCAGAAGAAGGAATGAAGAATTGCTGGGCTTGAATGGGAATGGCCTCCTCTCCTTTGTTTTGGACGTAGAGTGTACCAATTTGGCCAGTCGCCTGGCCACTGCCGGTAGCACGATTACTTAGGGTAGGGTTCAGTTGCAGCCAACTGTTGCCAGGTGTTTCCTGGGCGACTGCAGACAAACAAGAGAGCAAACCAATGAGGAGGATGTGGTAGGGTACAGTTCTCATAGTCGTTGGTTGGTATACCTCCACCAACTCTCCGGATATCGGATAAGGTCTTTGGGATGATATACACAGTTTTAAAACGGGCCGGGTTGTCCCCAACCTCTTGATCAGTCGGTAGTTAGAGTGCTGTACGCTGGGTTAGTACAGTGTTTATACGGTGAAATTAAGGATAGGCTGCCTTTTTTGCGTTTTTTATCTCAACAACTTTCACTTCTGCAAGCTGTTGCATAGTATAAGCAGTATCTTTCGGCAGACCATTTATGTTGAGAATGAAGATTCCTGGACTAAGGCGAACCAAGCGAATGGATAATGAGCCCGAGCTCCAAGATCCCGGCTTTGGGACTAAAATTACTACTTCTGGTGATCGGTTGATCAATAAGGATGGCTCCTATAATATCGTCCGGGAGGGAGAGCAGGTATGGACAGCCTACCAAAGTCTGGTGGAAATGTCCTGGTCTTCCTTTTTTCTTTATGTCGTTATCTACTACCTCGGGGTTAACCTACTCTTCGGAATTGGCTTTGTGATTATCGGTGTGGAAAAGCTTTCTGGCGTTTCTCCAGCGGGTCTGATGGATGATCTTTCTGCGGCCTTCTTCTTCAGCGTCCAAACCTTTACTACTGTGGGCTACGGAGCTGTGAATCCTCAAGGGATTGCTGCTAATTTGCTAGCTTCTGCTGATGCCCTGGTGGGTTTGATCTCAACGGCCTTGGCTACAGGGCTTTTCTTTGCCCGATTTTCTAAAGCAAAAGCGCAACTGATATTCAGTAAAGACGCACTCATTGCCCCTTACCGCGGAACGAAACAAATGAGCTTTCAGTTTCGGATTGCCAATCTCCGTGAAAGTCGGATTATTAATCTACGGGCTAGCGTAATTCTATCCTGGGTAGAGACCATGCCGAATGGATATACTACTCGGCGATTTTATAATCTGCCGCTAGAGCGCGATAAGATCAACCTATTACCACTGAATTGGACGATCGTCCACCTCATCGATGATAAGAGCCCAATCAACGGCTGGGAGCCTCGTGATTTCACCCAAAATCAAGCGGAGGTCATCATTTTTATCGAAGGTTTTGATGAGTCTTTTGGGCAAAAAATTCATGTAAGTAGTTCCTATACTTGCAGGGAAATTCGCTGGAATGCGCAGTTTTTGCCGATGTATTACCCTCGTAATGGTAAGACGGTTTTAGATCTTGACGCCATCCATCAATTTGAATTTTTGGAGGAATAACCCCTCTTTTTACGGCTATTTATTGTTGAGTGGAGAAGGCCACATTCTTCTGCTCTAAATCACTTCCTTTCTCCGCCTTTTCAGTGCGGCGGGCTGCCTTCTGTCAGCCAAGAGACGAATCAATCCATTAGACCCATTGGTGTAGGAAGCGTTTCGGAATTAACATTCGTTTCACCTATCTCAATGGAGGGTGCAAGTAGTAGGTTTACAGCTTGTTAGGCGCATGATGTTGGTATTCAGGAACCTGACTTTTATAAAATTGCATCCTGCTGTTTTTTATAATATGATCTACTTTTGTTTATCAATATTGGGAAAGAAGGTTCTAAAGTTTGCGGACTAGGGCTACAATGCTTTTTTGTCCGTGCTTATTTTCTTAACATTGTGCACTTTTTCAACCCCTTTAACGCCGGTCTCTCGAGAATAGAAAACATCAAGTAAGGCAACTTGCGACAATGTGCTATTCCATTTAACTAAACTGGCAAAAGGGACTTGCTATTAGAAATTTGTCAAAAACAGGATTATATGAAACGTTCTTTACTGTTTTTTACACTATTCCTGTTCAGTGTATCATTCCTTGCGGCCCAGTCGGCTTCCCTTTCGGGTAAGGTGATTGAGTCTGAGACTGGTGATCCAGTTCTCTTCGGAGCGGTAGCACTGTATCAGAATGGTGTATTAGAGTCCGGAACGGAAACGGACTTCGACGGGAACTACAGCTTCGCGAACCTAGACCCAGGTACGTACACGCTGGAATTCTCTTACCTGGGGCTTCAAACGCTTCAGATCGAAGGTGTTCAGGTTTTCGCTGGTAAAGCGATCAATGTGGATGCCGAACTACAGCCAGAAGGTATTGTACTGGAAGGTGTAGAGGTGGTTGCTTACAAAGTTCCACTAGTAGAGCAGGATAATACCACACAGGGTGGTACTTTGACTTCCGAGCAGATTCGGAGCCTGCCAACTCGTAACATTAATGCCTTGGCGGCAACGACGGCTGGTCTGTCTACTGCTGATGAAGGTGATGATGTAAACGTTCGTGGATCACGTGACGATGCTACCAACTACTATGTAGATGGTGTGCGTGTTCAGGGTAACCTGATTCCAGAATCTGAGATTGATCAGCTACAGGTAATCACCGGTGGTGTGGAAGCACGCTATGGTGACGTAACTGGTGGTATCATCTCGATCACAACTAAGGGACCTTCTAGTAAGTTCTCTGGTGGTATTGAGGCGGAAACTTCTCAGTACTTGGATCCATATGACAACAGCCTTGTTGGTGTTAACTTGTCTGGTCCAATTCTTAAGAACAGCAAAGGTGTATCTGTACTCGGTTTCCGTGTTGCAGGGCGTTACACTTACCGCTTGGATGATGATCCATCTGCAGTTCCAGTATTTCGTGTAAAGGATGATGTACTTGCTGAACTACAAGCTAATCCGATCATCACTAAAGGTGGTGCTCCATTCGTTGCGGCTGACTTCTTGACTAACGACGATGTTGACGCTTTGGAGGTTCGTCCTTTTGAGGATCGTTCTCTTCTTAATTTCAACGCTAAGCTCGACGCCCGTTTCAGCGACGCGATTGATGTTACATTGAGTGGTACTTACTTCAATGGTGAAGACCAATTCACGCCAAGTGAAAATAGTAGATCCTTTGCTAGTTGGCGTACGCTGAACTCTCACAATAACCCAACTCGTGTTGACGAAGACATGCGGATCAACTTCCGTTTCCGTCACCGTTTGGGTGGCGCTACTAGTGGTAGCGGCGACGATCGCAAAGTTTCTACCGTTCAAAATGCAATGTATACCCTACAGGCCAGCTACGAGAATGAAACATTCGACCTAGCCGACCCTCGCCACGGTCGTAACTACTTCGACTACGGTTATGTAGGTAACTTTGATATCGACTACATTCCTACCTTCGACCAAGAGGTAATGGTAGATAGCCTGGGTAATGTTACTACAACCTTTACCCACTCTGATTACCGTGAAGAATTGCGTTCTTACGACTTCTCTAATAGCCCTAACCCAGTTCTAGCCAACTACAACAACTTCTTTGGTAGTGGCACAGATGGCGACCTACGGGTTAATAATATTGATGAGTTATTCGCTATTAATGGTCGTACCAATACCATCTTTACGGAGTCTTGGAACTTCCACCAGAACGTTGGTACAGTTTACAACCGTGCAATCAACCAGGACAATGACATTATCATTTTCAATGCTAATGCATCATTTGACTTGGTTCCTGGTGGTTCTGAAAAAGGCCGTCACAATATCCAGTTGGGTATCGCATATGAAGGCCGTACAAACCGTCAGTATGACGTTCGTAACCCACGCCGTTTGTGGACTGCTGCTCGTCAGAATGCTAACGCACACATTCAGGGTATTGACCCAGAAAATGGTGAAGTAATTGGTACTTATGGTGAGTTATTCCCTAACCTGGTTCAGGCTGGTGATCCACTATTCGAAGTGCCGATTTTCGACGTTACCCTTTCTAC
>ENA-UENT01000091-UENT01000091.1-marine-metagenome-genome-assembly--contig:-NODE-91-length-72699-cov-5.342691_pt1 | contig 72699 bp, 65 predicted proteins | sample MGYA00237879_ERZ529330 | MGnify/ENA primary metagenome ERZ529330 (study PRJEB26372, sample SAMN05368345) | marine metagenome | biome: cultured habitat; feature: ocean water; material: water; isolation... | reverse complement strand
GGTGAGGGTGGGCCCGCCGCAGGCGGTCTGTCCGAACCCCAAAATCCCCCTAATAAGTCTTCTTTAACAGGCTCTACCATAGTTTATGTCGGCTAAACGCCCTACCCCCGCAAGAATGTTACCATAGCAAGGGTTTTGCAGCCCATGTTCCGTGCCTTTAGGGAAAAAGAATTATCTTTCGCCTCACAGTTGTAGCGGCCTCCGATTATGCCCGACAATTGTATTCAAAATCGGAAGGTCTGTCACCTTTTCTTTTTCGCTAACTTGAAAATTACCTCTATGAAGTTCAGCAAACTTTTACCCATCCTAGTTTTGCTATTTTGCTGGCAAGGGCTCTCTGCTCAAGATATACACTACACTTTATTCGATTACTCCCCGCTTCGTGCAAATCCAGCCTTTACCGGGGCTTTTGAAGGCTCAATTCGTTTGGGTGGCATCTACCGTGGCCAGTGGTTCACTGTTGGTGATGCAACGGAGTTTGGTACACCTTCCTTCTATGCGGATGCTCCGATCATCAAAGGTTTCCGCGACCAGGACTGGATTGGTGTTGGACTTTTTGTAGTGAGTGACCGTTATGGACGCAATGCTTTGCAAACATCTGGTGGTCAATTATCAGCTAGTTACCACCTGGCAAATAAGAAACGGACTAACGTGCTGACCCTGGGCGTACAGTACGGGCAAATGCAGCGCCGTATTAACTATAACAGCCCGGTATATCAGCAAATCATCGGTGAGAACTTCGGTGGTGGTGGCCTCAGCCCAGCAGCTGGTGAATTTGGCCAGAATGCCGAAGAAACAAGCAACTATACTGATATCAACGCTGGTTTACTCTATCGCACACAACTAGACAAGACCTCTCGTCTTGAAATCGGTGTTGCTGGACTACACCTTACCAGCGATGACAATAACCTGCTAACGGCAGGGCTACCAACCCAACGGGAAATGACTGCTATTGGTCATGTCGTTTACGAACGGGAACTGGATAACGATTGGAGCATGAACCCTAAGCTGTTTTGGCAGACTACCGAAGGTGGTGGTAATGAAATCCAAATTCAGGCTTGGGCTGGTAAGCGCATGAACGAAGACTTCAAACTCAACTTTGGTCTGGGTTACCGTGCTGGCGATGCTGCAAACCTACTGTTTGGTATCGACTACAAGGACCTACGTGCAGCGATTGCGTATGACTTGAATGTTAGCGCTGCTAACTCCATTACTGATTACCAAGGTGGTTTTGAGATCGGAGCTTACTATATCATCAAGATCTACAAGCAACCGGAACTACCACCAACCATTCTTTGCCCACGCTTTTAAAATTGGGCAGTTGCACCCTAAAGGCCACAGTGCCAACGTTTAATTCAGTATACCCAACCTCTAATACAAAGCATCCGAGTGATGAAAAAGATATTTAGCCTGATCTGTTGTAGTGTGCTTTTTGCCACTCTCATTTCTGCCCAACCTATCGGCACCTCTTCTTACGAGACTAAGATTGTCCTAGCGGAGGCCGCAATGGAAATCCAGGATTATAACCGAGCCCTAGAGCAATATGAGCTTGCTTATGAAGAGCGCGAGGATACGGACTTGATTCCTATGCTTGCAGAGCTTAACTATCAATTGCGCGACTACCGTCAGGCAGAGCGTTGGTACAAGCGTCTCTTACGTCGTGACAAGGAAAACGAATATGCTGAGCTACGCTATAACTATGGCCGCATTCTGAAAATGCAGGGTAAGTATGATGATGCGATGCAGGAGTTTCAGACTTATCTAGAGTTAGGCTCAGATGAAGAAAAGAAAAACCGGGCACAGCTGGAGCTAACTGGAGCGGAATTAGGAATCTCAATGCCTGGTAATGCCCAAGGTGTAGCTGTTGAAGCATTGGATCGCCGCAAAATCAACACGCCAGTTTCACAGTATTCTCCAAGTTTGAGTCCTTCTGGTCGCACGCTCTATTACGCATCGTGGGCAGGTAAGGAAATCATTGAGGTAGACGATGAAAATGATCCTGAAAAGTTTGCTCGCATCTATACCAGTGCGATCGACGAAGAAGGAGAATACGAAAAGCCAGAACCACTAGGTCCAGAGATCAACCGCCCTGGTTATCACTCAGCTAATGTTTCACTTTCACCAGATGGTCGTCGCTTGTACTTCAACCGTATTCTTGTTACTGGTAATGTACCTACCGAGAGTAAAATCTACATGAGTGAAGGTAGCGATGGCAATTGGAAGAGTGCCAATGAAGTAGTAGGCGTAAATGGTGACTTCCTCGCATTGCAACCTGCTGTAGGTGAACTATACGGTAAAGAAGTATTATTCTTCGTAAGCAACATGGAAGGTGGCGAAGGTGGCTTCGACATCTATTACGCTACTTACCAAGGCGAGGGTGTTTATGGCGATCCTGTAAACCTTGGTCCTAGCATCAATACGGACCAGGACGAGATGACTCCATACTGGTTTGACGGTACGCTATACTTCAGCTCTGAGGGTTATCCTTCACTAGGTGGACTTGATATTTTCTATGCTGTATGGAATGGTACAGAGTGGAGTGAGCCTGCCAATATGGGTAAAGCTTACAATACGGAAGCAGATGAACTTTCTTTCCGCCTTTTTGACGAAGGTTACAAAGGTTTCTTCACCTCTAACCGTCCAGAAGGACGTAGCGTACGTGGTAAAACTTGCTGTGACGATATCTACGCTTTCACTATCGCTCGCCAATATGTAGACTTGGTGGTTGGTACTTTTAGCGAAGAGCGTCAGCCTCTGAAAGGCGCAACTGTACAACTAATCGACGGTGGCGTTGCTGCAGGAGCAGAAGGTACTTCTTCGCTTACTATGAGCAATGGTAACCGTTTCGACTTTGGTCTAAACTTTGAGCGTCCGTATACGGTAATTGCTAGTCACCCAGATTACTTCCCAGACACAGTAACCTTCTCTACAGTTGGTGTTGTGGATAGCAAGACTTTCGAAGAACGCTTCTTCTTGAAGGCTCGTCCGAAAGAGCCAGAGTACGAAACTATCGTTACGAATCAGCCAATCGTAATGGAGAATATCCTTTATGATTTCGATGATGATCGCATCACCGACCAGGCAGAAATCGATTTGGAATTGATCTTCGAATTGATGACCAAGTATGCGGACATGAAGGTTGAACTCGGTTCGCACACTGACCCTCAGGGTGAGGATAACTATAATCGCGACTTGAGTCAGCGTCGTGCTGAGTCTGCTCGCCGCTGGCTGGTTCGTAAAGGAATTGATCGCACACGCATTGTAGCTCAAGGTTACGGCGAGACTGTGCCAAAGACGGTAGATTCTAAGATCACGGCTAAGTTCCCATACCTCAAAGAAGGAGATATCCTTACTGAAGAGTACATTTTGGCACTGGCAGACGAAAGCCAACGTGAAGAAGCCTACCAGTTGAATCGTCGTACAGAGTTTAAGATTCTTGAAGGTCCTACTAGTATCGAGATCAAAACTACTCGCTTGAAGAAGCAAGAGGATACGGATCGCGGTAGCAATATCGGTGCTCGTACAGAACAGACTGATCCTCCGGTGGAGATTTCTCACATGTCTACGCTATATGGTCAGACTGGATTGAAGAATGTACCAATCATGCACTTTGAGCAGCGTACCCTACAATTGGGCTCGGTTCAGAAAGGCCAAAAGCGCAGCTTCGAATATACCTTCACTAATAAAGGCGATACAGATCTGATCATTGATCTAATCTCAGCCTGTGATTGTACTTCTACCAATCAAGACGACTTGGTAGGCAAGCGCTTCAAACCAGGACAATCAGGAACAATTGAGGTTGTATTTGACAGTACTGAAAAGGATGAAGATGAGACTATTGATGTAGACATCTACCTACGTAATGATGATCCTCAGGGAAATCCTATTGTAGAGATGTTGAACTATAGCTTCAGCTTAGACAAATAAAGTCCCGCTGGACTTACTAAGAAGATAAAGGGCCTTTCCAAATTTCTGGAAAGGCCCTTTATTTTTTTGCTAATAATAGGTAAGCGTGCGTTTTTCTAAATTAACAAAACGGCCGTTAAGTACTTTGCGTCGCATTGTCCAGTTCCCCCACTCATCATAGTCATAGTCATAGACAGTGAGGTCATCTTCTACACTTAGCGAGGTGTAGTCTTTTTCCACTCTCAGGAGCAGCCCTATATCACTATAATAATATGTAGTAGTTGATGCATGAGAACCATCTTGCTGATACATCACCTCTTTAGTAATACGCTGATCAGTATCATGTTCGTAAACTAGGCGCTTATCGATACGTGAAATTGCGCCGGCATATTGTACTTCTTCGACAATCTCGTTATGCTCAAATTTACGCTCCCAGCTAAAGGTCAGCTCACGATCGGCAGTGTAAGTTTCATGGCGAGTTGCGCGCCTCCATTCATCATAGTGAGTAACGAGGAAATAAGGCTCAATGAAAGCTTCTTTATAAACGATATGATCGTTTTCATACTGTAACACTTCATTTTGCGGAAACTCCTCCTCCCCTTCTATCAACACTCCTTCAAAACGACCTTCTGTACCTGCTATCGCATTATAGCGCCAACGTTGGAGGTTGGTGCCATCTCCACACTCTTTTTCTAGAATACGCTGTGATAAGCTATCATAGGTAGTCAAACAGGTTCGAAGCCAATCACCTTCCAAGTAAACATCATAGATAGAAGTAGCAAGGCACTGTTGCGTGGTGTAAGTACGATAAAAAGCTAAGCCATCCGGCAATTGTTCTCCATCCACAGTAACGCGGTAAGCCTCCGTAGTAACGGATTTCACGGGGCCGAGCAAACGCTCCGTTCTATAACTTGGAGATGATGCACAAGGGTTTTGCCCTGACAGGCCAAACGGGTACAGTAGTACCGCGATACTTAGTACTGCAAAACACCTCTTCATCATGGATCTAGCTATTCAAATTTAAGATGCAGCTTCCCAGGAACCTCCTCTGCTTTACCGTAGCGCTTCAATTCAAAATACTCACCTTTAGACCACTCTGCTACCCCTTCCGTATAATAAGGGCTACCAGCATTGCCAGAAGAGCCCCCAGGCAGTACTCCCCAGGCCTTAAGTGGTTTCTCTAAAGAAACAATCATTCTCCATGACGGCCCAAAGCTTGAAGAAAGCGCATTGGGCGTATCTCTTGCACCATCAGTTGTTAGCGGTCCAGAATCAAAGCCAGGAATACTGGCCAAGTGACGTATACTAGTAGAACGATGCGTACTCCAGTCTTTGCCTTCTGCTACCAATGGCATAGCGGCTGCCGCTGCTTGTTGATAAGCCATTAAGGCAAGATCAGTAGCTGTCTCGATTTCAGGAGTAGCTTGCCGATCAAAAATCGTGTCCGTAGGATTAGCCATCAACTCGATAAATCGCCAGTTCTCTGGGAAAAGTACCGTCACATCTTCCTCCCACAAACCATAAACCTCATCAAAAGTAAGTTGATAAAGGCTATCAATCCAGCTATTGAATATCACTGGCCCTTTTGTAGTGGCCGTGTAGCGGAAATCCCATTCCTTTAGAATGCTAATCCCCTCTTTCTCTTCAGCGCTCAGTGCACTTTCATCAAGTAGCGCCAACATAGCTGGCAAGGCCTCTTCTGCTTTCAAAGAGTAGGAGTCCCACTGTAATGCCATCATATCTTCTGGCTTGGCATTCGACAATTCGGCAAGCCGCCGGTTGATGTAGCGCCCACGATAATCATCAAAAGAGCCGATGTAATAGTATGGATAAGACAGAGCCGCCGAACGCTGATTTGCAGATGCTACATGTTGACGCTCTGGATTTATGTCTCTAGGAATTTCCTCATACGGGATAAAGCCTTGCCAGGCATTGGCACGGGTTGTTCCGTCTTGAACAAAACGTCCTTGCTGATCAGCTCTAATCGGGAAATGCCCTGTAACTGTTAGTGCGATGTCGTTATCCTGATTGGCATAAACGATATTCGACCCAGGGCTATCAAAAGGCTTTAAGGCCTCGATGTAACCATCTAGCGTGGAGGCTCGTGCCAGATCAATGAATGCCTTTACGTTATCACTATCCTCATGAAACGGGGCGTCGTGAGCCACCCAACGCATTGCGAGATTATAGTACTCGTTCTCAGGTTGATCGTAAACTACTGGTCCAAAAATGGTCCACGGTGTGCGGACAATAACCGGCTCCTGACCACGAACAACAATAGTATCCATAACCTCTTCCACTGGTGTGGCTTCGCCATCGAGCAAGTAAGTCTTTTGTTGATCATCAGCCCACTCAATACGATACCAATCCAACACATCCTGTCCGACATTCGTGATCCCCCAAGCGGTTTGTCCATTAAATCCAATCAGGATACTCGGAAGGGATGGAAGCGAGACGCCGTAGACGTTATAATCACCCGCTACAATATGCATTTCGTACCAAATAGAAGGTAGGGTTAGTGAAAGGTGTGGGTCGTTGCTCAAAAGGGGCGCACCAGTTGCCGTCTTGCTTCCGGCCAATGCCCAGTTGTTACTACCAATACCTTCTGGCGACTGTGGCAACTCAGGGAATGGGAAGATCTCCGTAAGCTGTTCTTCCGCAGGCATCATCTCTGATGATTCCGCTAACCACGGCTCTTCGGCAACTACTGGGGATTGTTTAGGGTTGTACTGCGGGTAGATATGGGCAAAGAGGCTATCGCCCAACGCAGTGCGGATGTTAGTAGTAGCCATATCACGATTCCGGAAGCACAAGGTCTCTGCCATGCTTTTAGAGAAAACGGCACTCTTGTATACCGACCACCGCTCCGGCTCGAAACCGAGCAACTTGTATTCAACTGGATAGTCCGCAGGTTGAAGTTGATCTAGATAAGCGTTTACGCCATTGGTATAGGCTCGGACTACCGCAGCAGTCTCTTCATTTTTAAGCCACCCTTCAGTGGTACGCTGCGCGGCTATTTTCATCCCTTTCCGACGTTGTGTTTTATCTCTTTCTATTAGCCCCTCGCCTAGAACCTCCGCAAGTCGGCCTTCTGTGGCGCGTACAGAGATTTCCATTTGAAAGAGTCGATCTCGAGCATGAAGGTAACCTTGGATAAAGATGGCACTCGGTAAATCGTCGGCAAAAACGTGCGGAATACCTCGTTCGTCCATCACCGCATCTCCATTAATTCCCGCTGGAATAATCAATTCGCTTGCTTCCTGAGTTGCAGGAACGGCCTGTTGCCAGGCACCTGTGAAGGGATTAAGTAGGCGAGCAAAAGCAGGAATACGTGCGCCAACTAGACCATGGGTATTACCGACAAAAAGAAACGCAGCAAGTAAAATAGCGCTTACACCAAACTTTAAAAATCGCATACTGTTAGGACTTTTCATTGAATAACCAAACTTATGAAAAATCCTGCATTTGTACTCTTGCTTTTAGTCTTACTAACAGGCTGCCAGTCGGCTGAGGATTTGCCGCCGCCGCCGCCGGATGATATTCGCTTCAAAACCAGTGACCCATCGCGTTTATATTTCAACAATATCCGTAGTACGGCCTATGAGGTGGTTGAGTTTCAAGAACGCTACACTAAGCAATATACCCTCGCGCAATGGCCCGACACTGCATCTACCCCATTTCTGGTCTTGCACATTGTAGACTATTGGCTACATGACCAGGCTTACGCAGATCTTAGCTGGCGCGGGCTATCCCAAGATATTGACCTTCCCTGGAAACTACTGATTGATTCAAACTCCCAACAAGACACCTTAATGCTTAATAGCAAGCGCTGGAATGACCAATATGAATTTGCCAAAGGGCTAAACCAAGCATTGCTCAAAAATGGGACTCAGTTGACCTTACTAGGACCGAATGACGACAAGCGTGAAATAATGGCGAATGAGGAAACAAAACGCTTATTTCGGTTAAGCTGGAAGGATTATGAAAGCCTTACTGACAATAACAAATAGACAGATCAAAAGACTAATAATCAATGTATTAAATACAATAATTAACAATATTCAATGTCACAATTATTTATTTGAAGTAAAAAAATTAAAGGCAAATTGATAGTATCACATAAGTGACCGTATTATTGAACAAACATATATAAAAATTTTCACCTATATTTTTCACAAGTAACTGTCAATCAATTTTTTATAAAAAATCATCGAAAGATGTCACAAATAAAATATGGCAAAAATGTTGCATCCTTAGAAAAAAGGCTTTATCATTGTGCTATCAAAAAGTAGTTTTTGTGTTTATTTGTTTGGGTTAGAGGCCCTTGCTTCACAGAAGCAAGGGTTTTTCTTTTATATCCATTTGAGCTCTTCAACTAACCTTTTCTAGGACAAAAAAATCCCGAACATGGTACTAAACCATGCTCGGGATTTGAGTTTGGACCACTTAGGTCCGGTATCAAAACACTAGCAAAAACTAGTGCTTAGAATAAAAGAAGCTTACTTGCCGCCATTGTTGAACATACCACCTTCATTAGTTGGCACGCCTGCAGGCTCTTCTGGCTTCTTCTCTACTTTACCTTTGATAGTAAGGATTACTGGCTCCTCACCTACGTTGGTTGTAAGTGTTACACGCTTGGTGAAAGGACCAACGCGATTAGTGTCGTAACGAACCTTGATTTCACCGGTAGTACCAGGCAAGATTGGCTCCTTAGGATAGGTAGGAACAGTACAACCACAGCTACCCTTAGCATTAGTGATTACTAGAGGAGCAGTACCAGTGTTGGTGAAATTGAAGAAACGGTAAGGATCAGAACCTTGCTCGATCGTACCATAATCAACGGTAGTTTCTGCAAATTCCATTTGAGCGCCTTCAGTTGCAGGTGCTTCTTCTACTGCGTTTTCTACTGGAGCAGGTGCTTCTACTGCCTGAGCTGCCAAAGTAACACTCAGACCTAGAGCTAGAAAAAAGAAAATGGATATACGCTTCATGAGCTAAAATTTAGTTGATTGCAATGTTATGTAAACAAAAGTAAGTCAATTCAATCCATAATAAAAGCCAAGTCTACAGAATAGCGGTTAATGATTAGTTAATGACTATTTGCATTCTCTAGACGCACACCTACTTAAGGAGTCACGGCTTTTGTAAGTACACCGTAAAAAACGTTCCTACCCGGACGGAATTGCCTTAAAAACTGGCATCTTAACAAAATTTTAAGTATATTTACAATAGTGCAAAACCGTGATTTAAAATTAAATATTGATCTACGCAAAATATTAGATTAATATTCTGCATTTGCGCCATTACGCCAAAGCCATTCTCCACCTCATCAAGTAAGCGGCCTAACCAACCGCGGGAATTGCTTTCATTCAGCTCCTATTAACGAACCACCTTTTACACTGGCGTGTTTTTATTGCGCCGACCAAATAAGATCGTACCATGCTTGAGCCCAACCTAGGCATACTTCCGCAAAACGGAGCACAAGATCAACCCTCCCTCCAGCGGGAAGATATTTTACACGATTTTAGAATTGCCTGCATCAGCCGCGAGGTGAGCCTATTGGCACGCCGTGAAGTTCTGACGGGCAAAGCCAAATTTGGTATTAGCGGTGATGGTAAAGAAGTGCCTCAAATTGCGATGGCACGCGCTTTTCGTCAAGGTGATTTCCGTTCTGGCTACTATCGAGACCAAACCTTCATGTTGGCGCTCGACTTAATGACCATCGAAGACTTCTTTGCTCAGCTTTATGCAGATACAGCAAACGATCCTTTCTCTGGCGGTCGACAGATGAACGCTCACTTTGCCACTCGGCTCATTGATGAAAGCGGTACATGGCTTGATACCCGCGACAAATACAATGTGAGTTCAGACATTGCCCCAACTGCCGGGCAAATGGCACGTGCCTTGGGCTTAGCACTAGCCTCTAAGAAGTATCGCGAAAACCAAAGCTTAAACGAACGCCCCTTCTCTCAAAAAGGACAGGAGGTAAGCTTCTGTACCATTGGTGATGCCAGTACTTCTGAAGGCGTCTTTTGGGAAACACTCAACGCTGCTGCTGTCCAACAAGTACCACTAGCGGTATTCGTATGGGATGATGGTTACGGCATTAGCGTCCCTAAAAAATACCAGACAACCAAAGCGAGCATTTCTGAAGCAATTGCCGGCTTTGAAGCAGATGACGAACACAATGGCTTTGCGATCTATCGCTCTAAGGGGTGGGATTATCCTGGGCTTGTAGAACAATTCCGAGCTGGAATCGCAAAAGTTCGCGAATTGCATCAACCTGCCTTATTCCACGTAGAAGAAGTCACTCAACCACAAGGACACTCCACCTCCGGTTCGCATGAGCGTTACAAGTCAAAAGAACGCCTCCAGTGGGAGAAAGATCAAGATTGCATCCTGAAAATGGAGCAATGGATGATTGGCGAAGGTCTGGCGACACCAGAAGAATTGCAGGAGATTCGAAAGGCTGCTAAAGTAGAAGCTAAAGCGGGGAGAGATGCGGCCTGGAAGGCCTTCAATGTTCCTGCCAAGGAGCAACTTGCTATTATCAATAGCATCTACGAATCGCTACCGCAGAATGCTGAAGTACTAGCCTTACGTGAAGTACTTCAGCGCCACACCCATCCACAAATTCACGAGATCTACGCTAATGCACGTCGTTTACAGCATCTACTTCGCAGGACAGGCAATGAATCTCCTGTTCAACTAAAGGATATGCTGCGTGAGGTAGGTACTACTCAAAAAGCCACCTACGAACGCCATCTGTATAGTGAAAGTGATGATTCGGTACTGCGCGTCCCTACAATACCTGCTACTTATAATGAGGATAGCCCCATGAAAAACGGCTATCAGATATTAAATGCCTTCTTCGACTATGCCTTAGAACAGTACCCTGAGCTGTACGCATTCGGAGAAGATGTTGGTCAGATTGGTGGCGTCAATCAGAGTTTTTCCAAACTCCAAGAGAAACATGGCACAGATCGTGTATTTGATACCGGAATACGCGAATGGACTATCATGGGACAAGCTATCGGCATGGCCATGCGTGGTCTACGTCCAATTGGCGAAATCCAATACCTAGATTACCTTTTGTACGGCCTCGAGCCACTCTCAGACGATTTGGCTACCCTACGCTGGCGTAGCAATGGTATGCAAAAGGCACCAGCAATTATCCGTACTCGTGGCCACCGCCTCGAAGGAATATGGCACTCCGGCTCCCCAATGGGTATGATCACCCATGCGTTGCGCGGCATGTATGTATGTACACCTCGTGACATGACGCAAGCAGCAGGGATGTACAACACCCTTTTGCAAAGTGGAGAACCAGGTTTAGTAATCGAGTGCTTGAATGGCTACCGCCGCAAAGAGCGGATGCCAGCCAATGTCGGCACCTATACCGTACCATTTGGTGTACCTGAAACACTACATGAAGGTCAAGATATCACCCTGGTCACCTACGGTAGCTGCGTCCGCCTAGCACAAGAGGCTTGTGATTTATTGGCCCAAGATGGTATTTCTGTGGAGCTGGTAGACGTTCAGACCTTATTGCCATTTGATCTTGAACATAGGATTACTGCAAGCCTCCAGAAAACAAACCGACTACTGATAGTAGATGAGGATGTACCTGGTGGTGCTACGGCCTACATCATGCAAAAACTAGTGGAAGAGCAGAATGCCTACCGCTATCTCGATGCTGCTCCTCAAACATTGAGTGCTAAGGCACACCGCCCAGCCTACGGTTCGGATGGAGACTACTTCAGCAAGCCTAATGTAGAGGACATCTACGAAAAGGTGTACAGCATCATGCACGAAGCCGACCCTGCTCGCTGGAGCTAATCGAAGCTGGTTTATTCTTAACTATTAAAATGGGATTGAAGTCTAGAGCTTTGGTCGCATGAGTCCTTCTTGGGCTACACTGGCAACCAGCTCACCGTCGGTAGTAAAGACTTTACCTCGGGTAAATCCTCTTGCCCCAGAAGCAGATGGACTATCTAGAGCATAAAGTAACCATTCGTCCATACGAAACGGCCGGTGGAACCACATGGCATGATCAAGGCTGGCCAAGGTAAGACTACTAAAATCGGCTGCTAAGCCATGCGGCAAAAGGGCCGTAGTGAGCAAGTTATAGTCGGTAGCGTATGCCAATACTAGGTCATGAAGCCGTCGATCTTCCGGAATTTCACCTTTCGCCTTCATCCATACGTGACGGATAGGATCATACTTCTCCTTTGCCAGAGGGTTGATAAACTCTACTGGTCGAAACTCGATCGGGCGCTCCACATCAAGCATTCGCTTTAAGTTAGGAGGCAAAATTCCACCGAACTGCTTAGCAATCCCCTCCCAACTAGGCAGATCATCTGGTTTAGAGACCCGTGGCATATTCATTTGATGCTCGTACCCTTCCTGCTCCAGCTGAAAAGAAGCCGACAAGTGGAAGATGGCCTGACCATGTTGAACGGCCTTCACGCGGCGAGTAGTGAAGCTACCACCATCGCGGATACGCTCTACTTCAAACACGATAGGAATATCTAGATCACCAGCCAACAGAAAGTAACTATGTAGCGAATGAACAAAGCGATCATCTGGAACAGTTTGCATGGCAGCACTAAGTGCCTGAGCCATTACCTGACCACCAAAAACACGGCCACTACCAACACTATGGCTTTGACCGCGAAAGAGATTGACTTCCAATTGCTCTAGCTTGAGCAGATCGATCAGTTCGGTTACTTGCTTCATGTCGCGAAGGTAAAACTAAATCAGTCATTTCTCTTCACCACTACGCATTATCGAACTACTTCTGCAATGGTGAACCCAACCACAAATAAAGATCAGGATTCATCGGCTTTTGCTATCTTTTCCTAGAACCATGGGCCATGGTTACTATTCACTTCTAGAAAATCGCTTTTCTAATCCATCAAATACAATTAACCTATCACCAACCTTAAGGGCGGGGTCTTCTATTTGTTGAAATCCGTTTAACCATTTCAGTTGATCAATCCATATGCGATAGGTTCGGGCAATGGAATAGAGTGTTTCTCCAGCTTCTACTTTATGGTTTTTAAGCCTAGCCTGATACGGTACATATATTTTTTCTTCGGCTCGCAGATGACCATCTGGAATATGCAGATCCTGCTGCTCCAGCCCAAAGCGTCTGGCTATTGCCCACTCGGTTTCCCCGGCTTTAACTACGTAGGGAAAAAGGAAAAATACTACACCGCTACCTGCTCTTCGGCTCCGAAGCGTACGCTCATTTTGGTCGCGTTCTTGTGCAAGTATTCTTTGTCCCGCCTCATCAAAATAAGCATCCTCAATGGACACCAAAACCCGCTGAAGTTCTGTGAGTTCAAGCGCTATTTTTAGTTTGGCAATCCTGGACGATACTTCTTCAATTGACCTCCATTCCGCAGAAACTTGCCCTCTCGCATCAGGTTCCTTATCGGCAGGAAGCGGGACTACAGTCCCAATAGAGGATTCAGGAGCCTCTATGGATTGTCGGATACTAGGTTGAGATGAAGCTTCTGGCATCACTGGACTAAAAGCTTTGGGCGCTAAGTATAGAACGATTAGGAGGCCAAAGAAGATGGCAATTGTTGTCAGTGCCACACGAATTGTTCTCTTCTGTTGCAGGTAGTCAAAAAAGCTGAAGTCTAGGTCATTTAGCAAAATCAACTTCTCATAAAGTGGTTTATCATAAGAATCTTCTAAGATGAACCAAACAGCCCCTCTTCCTAAGGTAAACCACAAGAATAACAGGCACGAAAAAATAGTAGTGAAGAAAAAATAGATTCTACCTGCATCGGTCGGAATAGATAGTACCAAGCCGATTAGTGCATTGCCAGCACCTAGCACTAATAAGATGATACAAGCCTTAAGAAAGTCCTGTAAAGCTTTCATACCGGAGCCTGCCCCTTTAACCAGTAAGCGTATCGGGATTACGAAAAGCGCTAGAACCAGCACCAGCTGAAGAAACATCATGGGAAGTAGGAGAGTCGGCATTAGTGCAACTGATTTGTGGGAATATCTTCCTCAGAAAGGGCTTCTTTAATTTTGTTTGCCAGCTCAATGCGTGTCCACAAGTACAAGAGGCCGGTAAGCAATAACTCAATCGCTAATAGTAGATACGCAAATTGCTGCACGACGCCCTCGAAAACATCTAGTGGAAATATTAATTGTACAAAAGCTACCGGCAAAATGATCATGTTTGCCTTTAGTAGTAAGACAGACCACTGCGTTGGGTCGAAATCATTTAGCATAGCTAGATCATAATTTAAATGAGAAATTATATTGAGTCGTCGCTCAATGGATAGCACAAGCACTGTAAAGAACGTTTGGTTAGCCAATATCAGCGCGATGGTAAACAGCGTTTGGATCACAAACAGAAAGGATCGCTCTACATCCTGAAGCTGGATGATTATAGCAGTTGCTGCCAGCAAGGCCCACCAAATACAAGTGATCCAAAGTAATTCCTTAACGTGTAGAAAATTACGGGTCTTCATAATTTATTCATACGGTGGTACCAAAAGTTTGTTCCAAGGTGAATGATAGCAAGAATAATCACTAAGGAATCTGTACCAATGCCTAGCTTTATTTTATCCTGAGAATCGTTAATGGCAATATCGAAGGCACTTTCAGACGCATTGGCTGGCGCAGCGTAACCCGCCCAAACCAGGCCTACAATGATCAACATCAAAGCTAAAGATGTCCACAAGTCGGATTTCTCCTGGTAAAAAAGCCCAGCAAAAAGTAACACACTGAGGGCAGCAACAATCGATAGCACACCGCCTTGCAAGGCAACACTTAACAATAATAGTACCAATGAGCCCCACTTGAGCACTGCCGGCAACTGACTGGGCACCGCCTGCCTTGGGTTAGGGTTCCTAGCCGTAGTGGTTCTTCGGCGATAGACTCGCAGAAGTTGCAGTAGGGAGTAAGTGAGATCAGTTTCCTCAGTATCAGAAGTACTGAGCCCCATTTTTACGCGATAGCTATGGCGATTATAACGCGCTTCTATTATTATCAACTGATCTAAAAGGGCGGTCTCGTTTTCACGTTCTGCCAGAACTTTGAACAGGCCGATTGCCTTTTGAAGCTTTCCCTGCGTGAGTGCTTCTTTTACTCCCTCAGTTGTAGCTATAGGTGCTTGCATGAGAATAATAATGAAAATCCAATATAAAATAAATTCCAGCAATATATTGGCAAAATCATCATCCATACTCCTGTCCAACTAAAAACAGCACCCAGAGTATTTAGCGGCTCCGTACACCAGTTCCTACCAGTTATGCTTTATCGAATTCATTCTCCAGCCGCTGAGGATTTAATCGGCAGACTAATGCGAATAAGTGGTATCAGTAGCAACAATTTCACTAAAGCATATACGATGGGAGCCCCCAGGATAATAATATCCAACATCACTCCCTTTCTGACCGATACTGGAGCGTCCATGCCCATACTCGGCAAACCAGTGGTGAGTAGTTCCGCTAGTAGCAGAGCAACATAAGCAAGGAGGATCACCAGATTATTCCTCCGGTTTTGCCAATCATAACGGGTATATATCCCCAGAAAGATGACTGCGGTAAAGAGCGACCACTGAAACTGTGGATGCTGAAAAATGGATGGCAGGTTATTAAACAGGCAAAGGCCTGCCAAGAAAAAATTGGCCCAGTGGATGGTAGCAAGTGCATTTACTCGATCCTCAAAGGCATAACGATCTAGCGCGTTCATCGGTACTAAATTTAGGTTTGTAAATACCGACAGTGTAGCGAGTAGCTAGAATCAAAGAGTATATGATAGGAAAATGGGGGTGAATCACCCCACATTATTTTCTTACGGTAACTGGGCAAGGTGAACCAAACGGCCATCCTCACGTAGTCCAGAGCTAGGCTTGTTTAGCTCTTGAAGCAAGTGATTCTTGAATGCCTCCAACTTACGGTCACTTAACGCCATATCGTTACCTTCCGTCAGAGCATCAGTAGCATAGCTGGAAAGCAACGCATCAAATTGACGATTTAATAACTCAGGATGACCAAACACATCAGCTCCGAGGATTTGGTTACCACTAATCGCAATGAATCCAACAATCTCATCATTGCCTGCTAGCTTGTCACCAAAGTAACGCTCATAAGTTGCACGGGCATTGACAAACTCATCGTTCGTCTCCAGGTCGGCATAGGCTTGGGTACTTCCTTCAATGCTATATTGCGTACGAATGTCTGCTACCTGATCCCAAACGGCTTGCTGATTACCACTAGCAACAGAACGACGCACCTTGCCAGAGGCTACATTGTAGTAGCCACGGAAGGCAAAAATCTTCTTATCACCTTCGTTTAAAGCCTTATCGCCTTCGTAAGTCCAGCGACCATGCTCTACGCAGAAAACAGGAATATCCTCAATGCTGCGCGCAGCAATAACGCGATCTTCGGCAATGACACGGTCTTGGTTACCCCCTTGGACAACTTCGCCCTCCATCAAGAAAACCGTTTCGTCTGTTTTATTCTGTACCGTGAGGGCGTTTACTGCTTCTGCATCACCGAACCGTCCATAGGGCTTCTTTTCCGAAACCCGAAAACGCTCATTTTCGATGGCTTCGCTTAAAACCTTATATTGCGCCACTGCTTGCTGATCGGCCAAAAAGGCTTCTGATGCAGTGATAGGAATCAGACGCAATTCATCTTTTTCCCATTGAGGAACATTAGAATCATCAATGGCAAAGGTAGCTTCTGGAGAACTAGTCAACTCCTCCGAGTTTTCGCTGTTGTTTACACATGCTGTCAATAACACGAGAAGCGATAATAAGGTAAGGAAGCGCATAAAGCCAGTTTTTAAGTGAGACTGCTTTTTCAATTGTCAGCAGCTTAATGTACAACGCAGAATGGCCCGTTTTCGTTTCCTGGGGCCCGTTCTAGACGGCTTGAAATGTAGAAAGCGACTTTAACAAGTTAACGCAACTACCATATTCAAGCCTATAAATATCGACGAAAAGTACTTGAAAAGTGCTAAAAGTCGGTTATTAAAGATACTAATTTGCATGGGTAAAGCCAAGAAAGCCACTCCTCCTGCCGGACCATCACCACGTTACCGATTCTTCTGTTGGGCGGTAGCTTTTCTCGCCTTAGCACAATTGGTGGTAGGCTTGGATTACGTTACTATTTGGCCAGGGGCCGAGGCTCAATTCATCTGGGACAGCCAAACAAAAACGAGCGGCTTCTCTCCTTTGCTCGACATTATGGGGAGTATTCCAATCGACTCTGAGTATTGGTTGCTGGCGTATCGTCTGCCAGGGCTCCTTTTCTACTTACTGGGGCTATGGTTGTTCTACCGTTGGGGTCAAGCTCTATTTGGACAGCGCGCAGTAGAAGTAAGTCTACTAGTAGCTGCTGCCACCCTACTGCTGCCTGTACTCGCCAAGAATGGTGCCCTGGACAGCTGGCGCTTTGGTTGGGAGATCGCCTGCTGGACAGCCCTGCTTCGTTTCATTAAAACACCAGAACGAAAGTGGTTGATTGCGGTAGCCGTTACTGGCAGCATAGCAGCTCTTCTGGGGCAATGGGCTACGGTGGTGATGCTACTCATTTGGCAAGTGAGCTACTACAGAATTCTCACACCTAATAACGAACCGCTAAAACGACAGTTAGCTAAGCCTTTTGTGCTAATCCTGGTAGTCTTCGCCCTGTCATTGGTGCTAGGCCTAGTGTTCGGCGGTGGCATTAGCCATCGCGACTTCATGACATTCGACTTCGTACAGCTGGGGCAATGGAAGTTCTTCTTCTACAGCTTGTTAGGATTGGCTCCGTTTATTGGATTCACCTTAGCTGCCCTTAGAGACCTCATCTATAAGTTGCGTCGTGGTGAAGAACTGGCTGTTTTGATTGGCATAGGATTAGTTGGAAGTCTTTTAACCCTTTCGCTCGTCTTTCCATTCTTGCTCATATTCCTGACGGCAAAACAACTAGAGCTGTATTTCAAGGCCAAGAATTACCCTTGGGAGAACTGGGTAAAAACAGCTCAGGTATTACACCTAATCTTGGTCTTTCTTGGCGTAGTCCTCTCCTTGCTAGGCGGCTTCATCCAGTTTCAGGCAGATGGTTTCCGTGCTGTTCTGGGTTGCAGTGCAGCTTACTGGATGTTTAGCCTGGTGGGAGTAATTGGCCTTTACGGCGTTCGCCGCGACTATGTACTCGGAGGCATGACATTGGCCGGATTGCTGGCCCTTCTGTTTTTTTGGATTCAAGTCTACCCTTTTGCGCATTTGCAACGCAACTGGCCAGAGCGCATGGCTCTGGAGATTCAAAAACAAGAGCCTGCCCCTGACGCCATATTTATCCCCGAAGAAGAGGTGGAAAGCTTGCCCCTAGCTCCTTACCTGATGCGTAAAGAGTTACCCGTCCAAGTGACAGATTCCATTCCAGATAATGCCTTCGAAGTGCGAATGGCACAGCCTGCTGACACGCTACTGCAGCCTCAGATTGTGATTAAAGGTTGGCCCGGCATGGGAGGATGGACCGAGTGGATTGTGGAGTAGATAGGTTCAAGAAGAGTAGTTTAACCTTGTTCCTTCTTGCGATAATACTGTTCTACACTCCTCCCTGTTCCAACCGCTTGCATAGCATTCTTTTCGAGCACTCGAATGGAACCCAGATTATCTCGTTTGCATTCGGCAAAAACGAGTTCGAGCGATAGCGTGGATAGCCCAAAATCTAGGACTGCCGCCACAGCTTCAGTTGCCAGTCCCTTTCCCCAACACGGCTCTGCTACCCAATAAGCCAACTGACCTTGCTTACCTCCTGGCAATGGGTGAAGCCCTATCTCGCCGATCAACTCTTGCGTATCTTCCAAGATCATCGCAAAAGAGAAGTGGGTTTTTCGATTAAAACCCTGCAACACTTTACTCATTCGAAAGATGGCGTCGTACTCCCTGTATGGATAAGGTATATTGAGTACACGCTCCGCTATTTTCGGGTTATTAGCATACTTGACCAGGGCAGGAATATCAGCATCCGTCATTGCACGTAGCAATAGCCGAGCTGTAGCTAGTTCAGGAAAATCTGCCATACTCTAACATTCTATTAATTCAGGCATCGATACTTATCGCCCCCCGGTGAGCAGAACATCGCCCTGCACTTTTACGACCTCTCCACTACTAAGCTCTACGCTGGCGATCCAGACGTAAACGCCGGAACGAACCACCTGTCCGTCCTGACGACCATCCCATCCTTCTTGAGGCATATCTGGTGGAAAGTCGGCATTCTCAAAAATCAATCCTCCCCAACGATCAAAGACTCTCATGTTCACGACAGATCGAACGCTGCGTCCATCCGACTGGAAGAAGAAGTCGTCATTGATACCATCCAGGTTAGGGGAAAAGGCATTAGGAATATAGAGGTTGTAGCCAAACTCTTCGCCAATATTGATTTCAGCTATACCTTCGCAGCCATTATCATCCGTCACCGTCACATTGTAAACACCTGGTGTGTCAATCATAATTAAATTTCCGGTGTCGCCATTAGACCAATTGTACTCCGAAAAGCTGGATAGTACACGGAGGGGTACTTCCTCGCCCAGAAAGATCGATTCAGGTCCTACAATCCTGGGCAATGGCAATGGCACCTCCTGAAGCGAAATTGCATCTTCACCTACGCAGCCGTTTACATCAGTGACCGTTAGAGCGTAGGTGCCGCTGCTGTTAACAGCGATACTCATCGTAGAATCTCCTGTATTCCAATCATAAACGGCATAACCTGAAGGGGCCGTTAAAACAATGGTTTCTCCAGCACAAATGGCAGGCGGGCTTTCAAGATTGAGATTAGGTAAAGGGTACACGACTACATCACTAATAGCGACGTCTTCACAACCTTCGTCATCGGTCACAATAACTTGATACCGAATCGCGCCCGTAAAGCCGGCAGGCATAGTTGCAATTGTAGCATTGCTAGTGGTACTGCTGAGATAGACCGTTCCACCATTTGACCCCGTCCATTGATAGGTGGCTCCTGATGCTTCTGGTGCACTGACCACTAAACTTATTACCTGTTCTCCCCCTGCACAGAATTCCGACAAGGTAGTATTAATCGTTGTGCCGAAAGGAGGACAAACATAGGTACAGCTACCATCATCCACATTGGCGTCCGGGTTATAATTATCAGCTATAGGGTCTGTACATCCACAGATTACTGGATTAGGAAAAATAAATGAGACATCGGAGGCAATGCCTGAATCAATTCCGGCATGATCAGAGATGCACAATTCGGCAGATATTTCCTCACCTGGAGCGAATGTGGCCCACAGGTCAGCAAAGCTGTTAATGCCGGGAGTGCCCAAACCACATTCATCATCCTGGGTTATGCCATAGTCACCTCCTAAAGGCGACAAGCCATTCTCTGGGTCATCGGTACCGGAATCCGTAAAAGTATAAGTAGATGGGCTCCCCAAAGCCCCTAGACCATCACTAGAGCCGCAGGGGCAATCTCCTTCACAACTCCCAAGAACACCTGGGCGTTGAACGATATTCAAATAACTGCCATTAGCAAAAATCCAGATCCCTAAATCACCCTGCCAGGTGTGAAAGAGGTTCATAGATATCCCCAGCGGTAAGCCTGTCTCATCAGGATCAAAGGTCAGGGTTACGCAATAGGCATTTTCAATATTCCCATCAACAGGAATACTCACGTCAGGTAATGCGATCGTTGGGTTTGTACATTGAGCAGATAAATCAGAGAGCGAAAGATAAAGTCCGACACATAGAAAGAGAGTAAGGTGAGTAAGGATACGGACTTTCGTAAGTACAGCGCGATTCATAATTACGGGGATTTAGTTTCACATATAGAAATCGTTTAGAGTAGATAGTGACAAGTACAAGAGAAGAAAAGCAGTGGAGGAGAAGATACATGCTCCTCCACTACCCTGCTGGCTGCTAGTAAGTGAGTTCAGCCAGATTTACGACAAAACCGCTGATCTGATAGCGGTTCTTAAGATCTTGCTGGTAGCGTTGAGCTGACCGGCTATCTTCAAATGGCCCCAGGATTACCTTGTAGCCATTCTTTCCTCCTTCACCCGGCTCAATGCTGACCATTACGTTATCAAACCACTTGGCTTGCAATTCAGCCACTTTTTTGAGCACATTCTCGTAGTTACTCAACGAAGCTACTTGTACTCCATACCCCACTTGCTCGTCAGGCTTTTCCAAGGTAATGCGATACAAACCAAAGGGTGAAAAGTCATCTCCCACGGGCGAGAAACGGGTCTTCGCTGGTTCTACAGTTGTTGTAGTCGTTCGAGGTGCAGGTTCACGCTCTTCGCGGGTAGTGGTAGTAGCAGCGGCCGGGCTCCGTTCAGCTACTTCAACAGCAGGTTGAGTTGGAGTAGGCGTTTCTTCTTCTCTTGCCGGAGCGGTAATACGAGCTGGTTCGGTCTCATCCATGGCCTCCGGAACAGGTTCTGGCTCTGGTGGTGTACTTACTCTGGCCGTCTCTGGCCGACTGCTAGAAGAGCCGCCACTAAGTCGTTCTACCTTTACCTCTACTGGTCCCATGTCAATAATTCCCAATACTTCTGCCGCACGGCGAGAAAGATCTACTACACGGCCTTTAATAAATGGGCCTTTATCAATCACTTTTACGTTCACTGAGCGCTTGTTGTCCAAGCGTGTTACTCGTAACATCGTACCGTATGGGAAACGCTTGTGAGCACAGGTCAATTCATCTTTGTCATAGGTGTCACCATAGGCAGTTGAACGCCCCTGGAAACCATCAGAGTAATAGGAAGCTAAACCGTACTCTTCGTCTTGGGCCGATAGCGATAAACTCAAGAGGCTAAAACAAAAGATAAGGCTTAAGGAAAGGTATTTCATTTGTTTAGAAGTTTTCTGCGACTGCGTCAGTTTGCAGAAAACATTCTGCACATCTGTAAACGCTACGCTTTCACATGAATTTCTTTAATTAATTCCCAAGTGAGAATTTGTAATCAAAGAAAATCATGCTCATTTCATTTGTTTAATTTTTTTCGGCGGTTTGGCGTTTAGCGGGTACCACTCCGCAACAATGCAATCAAAGCTCTCAATCATCATCAAGGCTTACACGACCCTCGTAAGTCGGTTCTTTGCATGGTTGTGGACGACGCAAAATCCTGCTTGATTCTATTGGATTGGAATAATTCGTTAATCGGTAATATCGGTGTTTTTTCTTTATCGCGACATCCTCCTTGTTCTAACGTCCTAGTTCTGCGAACTATTTCGGGGGGTAATTTGTATTTTTGTGGTTGGAAAAATTTGAAGTGAAGTAATAGCATGAGTAAACACGGTAAAGTGCTGGTAGCCATGAGTGGCGGAATTGATTCGACGGTGACGGCGATGCTCCTGCACGAAGAAGGTTATGAGGTGGTAGGTATCACCATGAAAACCTGGGACTACGCCAACAGCGGGGGATCCAAAAAGGAGACTGGCTGCTGTAGCCTAGACAGCATTAATGATGCCCGCGAAGTAGCCGTAATGATGGGTTTTCACCATTTCATTGTGGACATCCGCGAGGAATTTGGTGATTACGTCATTGACAATTTCGTTGATGAGTACCTGGCTGGGCGTACGCCTAACCCCTGTGTACTTTGCAATACGCACATCAAATGGAACTCCCTCCTCAAACGTGCGGATGCGCTGGATTGTGAATTCATCGCTACGGGGCACTACGCCAAGATCATGCACGAAAATGATCGCTACTTCATCCGCAAGAGCGTCGACCTGAAGAAGGATCAATCATATGTGCTTTGGGGTTTGAGTCAGGAATGTATGGCTAGAAGCCAATTCCCACTTGGGGGCATGACCAAACCAGAGGTGCGCCAATTAGCGGCTGACTTTGGCTATGAAGAACTCAGCAAGAAAGCTGAAAGCTTTGAAATCTGTTTTGTACCAGATAACGACTATCGGGGCTTCCTAAAGCGCCGAGTGCCTGAACTAGAAGAGCAGGTAGCTGGCGGCGACTTTGTTAATACTTCCGGAGAAATCATTGGCAAGCACCAGGGCTATCCATTCTATACCATTGGTCAGCGTAAAGGATTAGGCATGGCTTTCGGCCAGCCGATGTTTGTAACAGAAATTCGCCCAGATACCAATACCGTTGTCCTGGGTACGAAGGACGAGCTGATCCGTAATGGCATGGCTGTGGGCCAGCTCAACAATCAGAAATACGCTACTATTCCTGAGGGCTTAGAGCTAGTTACCAAGATTCGCTACAAAGACCCAGGGGCAATGAGCACCATCATCCAGAATGGTGACAAGGCTGAGGTAAGCTTCTTGGCAAACGTCAAAGGTGTGGCACCAGGTCAGTCAGCTGTATTTTATGAAGGCGAGGACGTGGTAGGTGGTGGCATCATCTACGGTGGTCATCTATTTGGCTCGAACTAACAGCTTCTTATGAAAAGCAGGTACGCGCAATACATCTTGGTGGTCTTAGCACTTTTGAGCGCAAGCCTTTTTTTCGGGGCCTGTGAAGAAGAAACAGCCGAACCCAATACCGATAAAGGATTTGAGTACTTTCCTTTAGCCGTAGGGCAGGAAACACTGTACCGAATGGACAGCATAGTCCTGCGCCCACAGGTAGGTGGTATTCTCTATGATTCTGTGCAATTGGAAGTACGCGAAACACTGGTAGACACAATTCGCGACTTAGAAGATCAACTGTGGTATCGCGGCGAACGCTACGATCGCCGTCTCGACAGCACAGAATGGCGTTTCTCACAGTCCTTTCTTATGCGACGTGAAGAAGGCCGGGCCTTGCGTCAAGAAGACAATCTGGAATTCGTAAAAATGACCTTTCCATTCCGTGGAGGGAATTGGGATGGTCATGCTGCATTCGATCAATACCGAGAGATTGAGGTAGGTGGACAACCGATCCAAATATTCGCTGATTGGAGCTACCGCTACCTTCAGATCGAAGGCCCGGCTGTACTAGGGGGGATGGATGGTGTTGGCGGAGAATTCTATGATGACGTAGTTATTATTGAAGGTGCCGATTATGAAAACCTTCTGAATCGTCGCTTTTCCTTGGAAGCCTACAATGCCAATATCGGCCTGGTCTATCGCCAAATGGAGGTTTTCGAGACCCAATGCCAAATTTGCTGTTCTGGAGACACCGGTACCTGCCTGGACCTCCCCTGGAACGACAAAGCAGAAGGTGGATTCATCATTCGACAGTGGCTCGTACAATGAAAAAAGCTCTGGTAAAAGTAGGCCGACTTGGCCGCGCACATGGCCTAAAAGGCGAAATCAAGATTAAGATTGAGGACGCATACTTTGATGACCTAGTCTCATCAGAGAGTCTCCTAGTAGAAATCAGTGGGCAGCATATCCCGTATTTCGTAGAAGCCTGGCGGAGTGATGGAGCCCTGGTTAAACTAGAAGAAGTAGACGAAAAGGAAGCCGCAGCGCTGCTGCAGCAGAAAGATGTCTACCTACCGGAAAGCCAGTTATCTGAAGTCGAGGCTACAAGTACAGAAGGTACTCCTTACGATCACTGGGAGGGTTGGACTATTGAAGACGAGGAAGCAGGCTTGATTGGCACCATTGCTGGTATTGTTGATCTTCCTCAGCACTATTTAGCAGAAGTAGACTACCAGGGAAAAATGGTAATGATCCCTTTACATGATGACTTGATTAAGGTAGCAGACTCGCAATCAAAGCGCGTCACCATGAACTTACCAGAAGGACTATTGGACTTGTAACTAGACGCCGGTGCGGCCGAGCTTCATCATGAAGTACGTCTCAAAGGCCGTGAAGATAAAGTACACTGCAAAGAATGGAATGATGAAAAGCTTATCAGCAGGTTCTGCCAATTTGAGATAAGCGAATATGATCATGATGGCCAGCATCATTTTGCCTACAGTAAAACCAAGAACAGTACTGGTAAAGGTATTCTTGTTGTTGCTTTCGGCTGAGGTGCGACCAATAAAGAACATAATCACAGACAGGAATACAAAGCCTCCTAAGCTTACCCATCCCAAGATTTGATAAGGCATTAAGGTAGGCACCTGAAAAAGGCCCCACAATGACAGGGCCGTTATAAGAATTACCGCTCCTAATTGTAGGAAGAAGGCTTGGTTGGTCATAACTGGGCTGCTACTACAGCAGGTCTTTGAGTGTTGAATACAAAGCAGCGAAGATGGAAAAAAGTGCCATCGCTACTAGGAGGTAAGGGGCTGTCTGAAAATATTCATCCAGCCACTTACCGGCATAGACTCCAACTAGGATAATAACGCCCATTTGGATGGCCATGCCCGAGTACTTCATATAGTTCTGTACCCGTTGACGATTTTCTTGGTGCGGATCACTTGGCTTGCTCACCCACACTTTCAGTTTTCGCATTGGCTGGTGCACCTTTCTTGGCGCTACCCGCTATACTGGTCTTGCGTCCGCCCATAGCAACAGTACCATCGATGGTACCACCTGGCTGAACGATCAATTTACCGGCAGAAATATCTCCTTGTAGTTTCGCTGTTTCACGAACGTTAAGTAACTCTTTTACGCTGATGGTTCCTTCGAAGTGGCCTTCCACAACTGCATTTACACAGCGGATTTCGCCCTCTACTTTACCACTTGGGCCAATAATAACTTTAGCATCGCAAAAAAGCTTGCCCTTAATGGCGCCGTCAACACGGATGTCGCTATTCGCATTGATTGTACCTTCAATTCTAGTACCCTGAACAATGCTATTTAGAGAATGGCCACCGCCACTTGATGGAGAAGGAGATGATTTGGTGCCAGGTTCTTTCTTTCCGTTACTGTTGAACATTTACTTTAGTTTTTGAGTCGACTACCTTTTGAAGTAATCTAGGTAATACACGGTTTTGAATAAATACGGGGTAAGTCCTCAATTGGGCACTAAGGTAGTACCTCTTTTGCAAAACGCCCCCATGCAGGCGCTAAGTATTGGATGTATAGAATATCTAAGGTACGGATTAAGCAGGACAATTGATATTATGATCAAAAAAATATGTAGTAGCAGAATTAGGAGTGAAATTGGTGTAATTGCCTTGTTGCATTTACATCGCGAGTCTCATTTTTTGACACCCACTCCCACAAACGAAAAATCCCGAATTCTCCATGATGGAAAAATCGGGATTCCTGCTTCTCCTTTATTAACAGGAGCTAAGCAACAAACTCTTCCTTAGAAGCTCGGGCAGTAAACACCACGGCGAGCAGGACCACAGATCTTGTACTGTAGCGCCAATTCGAAACTACCGTTGTAGTTACTAGCAGCCTTCAATGGAGAGATATTGATATCGTAGCTGAAGCCTAGTGTAAAGGCATCGAAGTCAAAACGGGTAGAAGCGATGATCGCATCGTTCAATACACCAGAGTTGATCTTGTTGGAAACGCGCGTCCAAAGACCAAACTGCCATGACTGCGTACCAGCTTGACGGCCTGTACCTAGCAAGAACTTGAAGCTAGTACCAGCATTCACCTGGAAAGAAGGACCTTGGCTCATCACAATTACACCAGGAAGAATACCGAAGCGATTGCTCACTAGGAATTCACCACCAGCGTGTGCTGTGAAGCGGCTGTAAAGTAGATCCTGATCTTCGCTACTGAAAGACTGATCAGCTCGGTTCAAGTGATGGAAAGCACCACCTAGGTATAGGTTATTGTTCTTGTCGAAAGTCATGAACCACAACAAACCAGCGGCCAAATCACCGAATAGGAATTCGTCGCGGTCAAAGCGTGTCTCACCTGGATCCAGGTTAGGATCGAAACCACCTTCACCATCGTGCTGAAGACCCCAGCGCAGGTTCAGGAAGTCAAGGCTTCGTTGAGCGACACCGGCTTCGGCTCCAACTACCAGGTAGTGACCATAGTTGCGGCTACCTCCCATTTTCTTGGAGTAAGATCCAGAGAGTTTACCCGTGAGTGTAGCAAAATCTGCTTCACCTGCGCGGTCACCCCAGAATGTACCACCGATACCAAAGTAATCGTTGCGGCCCACAGGTATACGCTGGTCATAAGAGACAGAATAGGTACGGAAAGCGTTCGAACGCAGTACGCTTGCCCATTGGTTCCGGTAGTTAGCTACCAGACGGATGTTACAGTTCATAACACCAGTCATCGCCGGGTTAAGATTCAGCGGTGACAGATAGAACTGCGAAAAGTGAATGTCCTGTGCCTTAGCGGAAAACATGAAGGTCATCAGGAGCGTAAAAAATGCTAATTGTTTAAGTCTTTTCATAGAACCGAAAGTTTGTTCCGCAACAGATTTTCCAAAGAGTTACAATGATACATAAAAGCGGCAATACTGCCGCGTTACAGCTTGTTAAAAATCTTTTTTAATCCACGGCCGACAATTCGGCGACGGATTAATATGCAGTGTCTTATAGTAGCGTGAATCCTGAATCTTAGAAGGGCCGCTCACATCTACCGTTGCAATATAGATGCGAACAAAGGCTTAAACGCTGCTTTCACCTCATTATTATGTAAAGGATCAATTAGCGTTCAGTTTTAGTTGCTTTCACAAAGGTAAAGAATTAATCAAAGGGAACGAAACATCTCGTACTGTTCAATGATGGGTTCCCAGCCGCGTTGTTGCACTGCCTCCAATAAGGCCTCAGCCTTGACATCAATATTTACCCACGTTAAAGAATTATGCTGCTTCTCCAAATTGCTCAACAACCTATCCCAGTCTTCAACCGTACCGCTTGAGCAGCCCGCTTGAGCAATCCGTCCATTCTTATGCACGATGGCAAAAGCATCTCCGGTGGCACTACTCCCTTCAAAGAATTCGTAGTCCTGCTTCACCGCCTCTACTCCAGCCTGATTGAAATCCCAGCTGGGGGCAAATGCTCGTAATTGCGCGTAGGATGGCCAATTGGGTTTCTCTACCTGCTCAAGTTCGGACGAACTAGAGGCGGCATCATCACGCTGATACTTAAAAGAAGCTAATCGGCGCTCAATTCGAAAGCCAACGCCTTCGTATGCCTTGATCGCGTATTTGTTTTCGACAATTACTTCCAATGTCAGATCAGTAAACCCTGCTGCTCGCCAAAAGTCTTCTGCCCAGGCGTACATCTGCTTCACCAAGCGCTGGCGGCGGTAATCCGGAATTACACCAGTGCCTGCATTGTAGGCAACTTTTCTATCCCCTCGCTGCTCAATTCCGGTCAGCATAAAGGCGACCAAACCGTCTTTCGTGAAAGTGCCTATGGATTGGCTTAAATCAATACGAGCACGTGCTAGCCGGTCAGCCATGCCTTCCTCCGACATATTGATGGGTACAAAATAGCCGGTAAAAGCCTGATTAAAGACAGCTGTCAAGGTAGATAGCGATACTCCGGCCAAGGTTTTTATTTCCATAATCTGCTGCAAATGTTAAAGCTTATAATATAGCTGTGTTGAAGGTCCCGGGAACATAATAAAGGATTTTCTTGTTCCGTTTAATAGACTCAATATAAGAACGAACAAACACTCATCCCTACCCTAATCTCAGTAGACGACAGCTTTCTCAGACTACTCACACATTTTTTGTTATCGCATTCCGGCTTAGATCGGTTCGTGCCACAGTCAAGTACGACTGGAGGTGTGGCTCACCATCTTTGGTCGACAAATAAGGGGACAGATGCAGTATTTCAAAACAGTAGTGCTTAGTCTGGGTATTTTGTGTGTAGCGCTAAGTACTAGCAAGGCGGAAACCCGCCACATTCACCTCATCAAGGTTTTCGACAACGAAAATCACGACTACGTCATTCGTGAAGGCTGCCGGAGCATTGGTTTTGGCATCGATCAGGAGGTCAATCTCCTGGCTGCTAACTTGGGCATCCTCAGTGTGATCGAGTACGACCTTACTGGTCCTAACTTCTCCCTCAGGCGCTTGGATGAAGTGCTGAACTACGAGATGTCTTACCAGGAACGTGACATCGTCATATTTGCCTACGTGGGGCATGGTTTCCGCGACCCTGGCTCGGCGAGCCCCTACCCTAATCTGTATTTCCGCACCTATGATCAGTCGGTCAACTTTGCTGAGATTCAAGAGCGGATCCAGGAAAAGAGCCCGAGCTTGCTCATCAACATCGTTGTTGCTTGCAACGTGACCATCACGGACTATAATACGCCACCACCTTATCAATCGGTAAATGCTAACCCCGAAGTTGTGACCCTCCCCAAATCTGGCCGGTCAGGACGCATCTATCAGGGTCTATTTGCCGACGAGCCCGGAGTAACGAAAGTGGTCAATTTATTCAGTGCTGAAAAGGAATATTACACCTTCATCTCAAATGATGGTGGCATCTTCTTTAACGAAATTTTGTATACCTTTCAGGAGGTCTTGGGTGGGCAGCCGTTCAATAACTGGAGCGACATTTGCGCCACGATTGCTCGGCGAACAATAGCCCGCTCAGAGCGAAAAGGCATGGCTCAGCGCCCCCTTTGTGAGTACGCAATTCGTCTTAGTCCGGTTACGGTTGCCAGTGGGCCTTCTCGATCATTATTCGTGCCTACGGCCTGCGAAACAGCAGCGAGAGACCTACGTCGAAAACAACGTGACCAGTTGCGCCAACTCCGAAGATTTCATCGGGATAATATGCGCCAGGCTCGCCAGAACAATGACGACCGAAACACCAGAAGACTACTTGCTCAGGAGCAACGCGTAGAATACGAGAATCGCAAACTACGCCACGAGAAAGAATATCAACGGCATCTGCAATTATGCCGCTAATTATATAGACCACCAGTTGGATTCGCAATAAACACAACCTTTGTACATGAAAACCAACATCATCATTCTGCTCAGTTTTATGTTCATGGCTAGTACGCTACTGGCTCAACCTGAGGCATTAGAAACAGCTAACACACCACCTGTAGCAGAAACGACGGAAGGTGTTAATCTTCCACCTGTTAACACAGAATTGGTACCTACCAAGTCTTCTCAAGAAGTATGGCTATCCCTTGGGGTACTATTCTTTGGTATGGTTGTGGTGCTCGCCCAGGCCTTTATTATTAATCGCCGGCAGGAACCACTTAGTCAATCCCTTAAATACCTGAGTGTATCACTGATTATCGTTGGTGCTCTATTCCTCGTAACGGCGGGTTATGGCAACAGCCAAATAGCACCTATCATAGGTCTGCTTGGTACCGTAGCCGGTTATTTATTGGGTAGAACGCAATCGGGCCCCGTAGCCCCACCACCAAAGTAAGATGTGAGGTCGGCTATTGTGGCCGGCTGGTATCCATTCAACTTTTAACCAAGACTACTCAAAGCGCCGCACACTAGCAGAAATCAGCCAAAAACGAAGAAACTAGGCACAGCAGATGAAAAGGAGGTTCGCGCTTATTCTAGGAGCACTGGCTTTTTGGGTCATTGGTTTCGGGCAATCCGCCAACCAACCCCAACGACTATTGTATTTCCCCGATTCCGGTCGTTCATTCTCGGCCTTGGATCCTGGACAGGAATTGCTGCAACGCAACCTCCTGATCAGCAACCAAGCATCTCGCTATGGCGTTTCTTTCGCCCTTAGCTATGATAAAGATTCGTGGAACGGGTTTGCCCTAGGCCCACGATACTCGTCGATATTTAGCCTTAATGGTAAAGAAGGGTGCTTCATCAGAATTCGCACCCAAAACACGTCTGATGCTAACGACATGACGGAGGTAGTCTACTTCCTCATCAGAGGCAAATGCTACAGCGTTTACTGGAATACCGAATTCAAGCGGTGGGACCTGGTGGAGAATGCTTGTAGGGCGTATTAAGTGTGTTTATCCTCGCGTCGGGGGGGGGGGTAACTCCTCGCGTCGGGGGACGCTCGGTAACATGGGGGGACGCTCGGGAATGAGGATTGGCTAGTTGGATTAGTTGAGCTAGTGAATTTAGTTGAGTTAGTCCAGAACTTTCACTTTCATTTTAATCGCCATTTTGACTGATCAGCCTCACGCTCCCTCCACTAACTGGTGTTGCTCTCGAAAGGCGGATGGCGTCATGCCGGCTTGCTTTTTGAAAAAGCGGCTGAAGTAGGCGGGATCATCAAAGCCAAGATCATAAGCAATTTCCTGCGTCTGCTTATCCGTAAAGAGAATCAGGCGCTTGGCCTCCAGCAAGACGCGATCTTGAATGATCTGCTGGGGTGACTGCTGATTATACGTAGCGAATAGATTCGACAGTGTCTTAGGCGACTTGTGCAACATCTCCGCGTAGTCCTTCACCTTTCGTTTAGTACGGAAGTGCATATCCACCAACACATTAAACTGCCGGATGGTATCGATTTGTGAATCGTTGAGATTCTTCACAATGTGTTGCTCTTTAGCCAATCGAGTACAGATGATGATCAGACGCTTCAGCAACATCTGCAACATATCCCCTTGGATGCCATCTACGGTGCGAAACTCCTCAATGATTACCTGCAGTAGAAGCTCAAACTTCCGCTCCTGCCCTTCTGGAATAGAGATAATTGGTAAGTCCTGCGTACCGAAAAACAATATGCCATTGCAGGACACTTCCTCATCATGATCAGCAATGCAGTAGAATTCCCGATTAAACAGGAAGGCGTTTAGCGGTAAGCTATTAGAAGGATAAGTAACGTGCTGAAAGTAGGTCGTCGTGACCAGCTGATTCGGCTGAAGGTGAATAACGAGGTCATCGATATGAACAGGGACTGCCTCCTTGTTTCGATTCCAAAGGAGTTGAATCACTCCTGCATCAATAGAAAAAGAGGATTGGTCTTTCTGCAAATTATCCGTATAGCCGAAGATAGACCCCAACTTGCGATCAATAAACTCATATTTCATCTAGCACAACTTTTAAGCGTTGGCTGGAACCGTAGCACCAACCAACGCTCAATATACTTCATAGAAACAGCCTCTCTGCCAGAGGGGTTGTCCTAGAGCTGTCCAAAATATGGAATTGTCGTATTAGGACTTAGATTTTGCGGAACTTGAATGTGTACCAACCATTGCGGGTACGCGCTCGCACGTGGAGCTTATTTCGGGTAATCAAGTTCACGCAAGTAAAGTAGGCAAAGGATTCACTTCCGTTGGGTTCAAAGAAGTACATGTCCAGGAAGAATTCGATGTCCTCATCATCTCCATCCCATTGACGTTCGAAGAACAATTCCCATTGGCCATCAAAAATGACACCTTCGCTGGCATCGTCATAAACGGCGCTATAGTCATCGTAGAATTCAATGATATCACCACGGAATTCGTGGAACACATCATCGCGGAAGATTTGCCAATCGTTTCGGTAGAATGCTTTATCAAATTCCCAGGCCCCGATTAGGCGGTCCTCTTTACGCTCCAAGCGAGCGTAATCAGAGCAAGAAAACGCGGTGGTGATAATCACCGCTGCAAGCAAGATTTGAAGTTGTTTCATGACAGTCGGCTTTTTGAATAAGGTGAGTATTTTCTACTCACCTGTTTTCATATTCGTGGGGTAATTTTACACTTACTAAGTTATTACAGTTTAGTGGCAAGAGCAACGCAAAACCTGGGGTTTAATTACAGATTAACAGGTATTAATATGTTGTTAAAAGCCGGTAAAATCCGAACTTGAGGCCTTAACATTTGTGGAACATCACCATTTCAAGGCCTCACACTCCTTTACACCATGAGAACTGTCGTATACCTCCTGACGCTACTACTCTTTACCGCTTGTGGTTCCAACTCAAGTTCGGATAGCCCTTCTACTAATGAAGATGAGGCCAGTGCCCCACTACCCCCAGTCAACGAAGACGAAGTACTGCTAGAACTCTCAGCTCATCTGAGTACAGATACCAGCCGCGCCGCTCGAGAACAAAACGAAATCATAGATTACGCCATTGAGAATCTACTACCCCTAAAGCCTACCAACTCTGGGCTTTTCTATCGCATACTTAAAGAAGGGGATGGAGAACCAATCGCCTGGGGCGATTTTCTCAGCGCCCACTATAAAGGCTACCTACTCGACGGTACAGTATTTGCCGACTCAAAAAAGCAAGATCGGCCACTTGAGTTTTATGTAGGCAATATGATTGACGCCTGGAACGAGGGGCTTCAATTAATCAATGTGGAAGGAAAAATCCAGCTGCTAGTGCCCAGCCGATTAGGTTATGGAGAAGAGGGGCTGGTTAGTAGTATGGGCCGTACCATAGTGCCTCCTAACCAAATATTACTGTTCGAAGTTGAGGTACTCGAGAAGCAGCAGAAGTAGTATCACAGCGAACAGCTGCTAGCCACATGCCAGACACCAGCTACAAAGATAGAATCTCGAGAGGGTTGCTGTTCTCCCACAGAAAATATCATCAGATATGACGTATCACAACTAGGGCACTGCAAATGCCTCCCTATAGCAGGACAGCTACCTATACGATATGGCCTTGGACGTAACTCCAAGTGCTCTTTTAACTCGATTCGAAAACGCACGCGTGGCATATCGTCCTCACTCAATAGTTGAAACCGATCTTGTAAATACCCAAAGCCATACTGATTTGGTTGAGACACAAAGGGAGTAATCTTGATTTCAAATTTATCAAAGCACTGCAAACAAGTACATTCCAACTTATAATTGTCTGGATCAATGGGCCAACTCAGCGGACGTTCCACGAAGCCCAGCGCCTCTTCTCCTAATAAATTGGAAGGCTTTATGCTTAACAACTTAAGGTCTTCCGATGACACAGGTTCGTGATTAACTGATTCTAATGGGGTATTCACTGCAAGGTATGAACTACCTTGAGCATATCTCTATTTTCCTTAAAAAGGCAGGCTAACAGCTTTTCCGCATTGCATTTAGAGTAGCATTCAGTATGAATTAACTCTTATCAAGTAAACCAATGCACAATCCGGGACTTCTACAGAAGCCAGGAAAAGCTCGCATTTATTCTGCCTACATTAATCTGTACTAACCAAGACTAGTATGAAACTCAGAAATCTCCTTATCCTTTGCCTAAGCCTACTGTTTTTTGTGCCTGGCCAAGCCCAGAAACAAGAACTCACCTATTATTTACCGGATATTGCCTATGATCCGGCTATACCTACGCCAGAGTCGTTTCTAGGTTGGCAGATTGGAGAATGGCACATTAGCCACGACCTTCAACTATCCTACATGCGGCTATTGGCAGCGTCCTCACCACGGATCACACTCACTGAGTACGCCCGCACCCACGAACAACGACCGCTGATCTATTTGACAATAACCAGTCCGGAGAATCATGCCCAGCTGGACGACCTCAAAGCCCGGCACGTAGCCCTAACCGATCCAGATATTTCAGCTGACGTCAACCTTGATGATACTCCATTAGTACTCTACCAGGGCTACAGCATCCATGGTAATGAGCCTAGCGGTGGAAATGCAGCTCCACTCGTAGCCTACTATTTGGCAGCAGGCCAGGGTGAAGTTATTGACGAATTACTGGACAACACCATCATTCTTTTTGACCCTTGCTACAACCCTGACGGCTTCCAACGCTTCAGTACCTGGGCCAACATGCATAAGAACCTGACGATGACAGCCGACCCTATGGATAGGGAATACGATGAAAGTTGGCCTCGCGGCCGCACCAACCACTACTGGTTCGACTTGAACCGGGATTGGTTGCCCGTTCAGCACCCGGAAGGCCGTGGTCGAGTTGTAACTTTCCATGACTGGAAACCCAATGTACTGACGGATCACCATGAGATGGGCACCAACTCAACTTTCTTCTTTATGCCAGGAGAACCCAGCCGAGTTCACCCGATTACTCCTTGGCGCAATCAGGAATTGACAGAAGCTATTGGCAACTACCACGCCAAGTCTTTGGATGAAATAGGATCACTCTATTATTCTAAAGAAGGATACGACGACTACTATATCGGGAAAGGAAGTACTTATCCGGATGTCAACGGTTGTATTGGAATTCTATTTGAGCAGGCTAGTTCGCGTGGCCACATACAAGAAAGCGACAATGGGCTTTTAACCTTCCCTTTTACGATCCGCAACCAAGTTCGTACTTCATTGAGTACGCACGAAGCAGTAGTGGGCTTAAAGAACGACATCCTTGGCTTCCAACGGGAATTCTTCCAAACCGCTAAGGAAGAGGCCGCTGCCGAAAGACGATACGGTTACGTATTTGGCACAGATAGTGATGACAGCCGCGCCCGGCATTTGATTGACATGCTCATGGTGCACGAGGTAGAAATCTATCCACTTGCCAGCGATGTAAACGCAGGAGGTCAATCTTTTGCAGCTAATGAGGCATATGTGGTGCCACTGCAGCAAAACCAATACCGTTTCATCAAAGCCGTATTCGATCCGATTCTCGAATTCGAAGACAGTTTGTTCTATGATATCTCTACCTGGACCTTGCCTATGGCCTGCAATTTGCCATATGCGGAATTGAATTCAAGTCCACGCCTTGGAGATCAGTTAACTACTGCACCAGGCGCAGTAACAGCCGAAACACAGCAGAGCAACTACGCCTACCTGTTGCCTTGGGATGACTTTTATGCACCTAAGCTAGCCTACGCACTAATGGATGAAGGCCTTCGCCTAAAGGTCACTACCGAAGCTTCTATTATTGACGGCGAGGAATACGCAGCTGGAACCGTAATTCTCCCGGTAGCCAACCAGGGAGATCACAGTAGTGCTGATATCTATGAGTTGGTAAAAGCTGGTGTTGCAGAAACAGGCGTTTCGATGTACGGTGTAAAAACCGGACTAAGCTCAGATGGACCAGACCTCGGTAGCCGTAAATATGAGACTTTGCAAATGCCCCGAGTAGCGGTCTTCGTCGGTGATGGCATCACTAGCTATGAGGCCGGTACCAACTGGCACTTGCTGGACCAACGCTACCACATTCCGGTAACTAAGATTGCTACGGAGGACATGCGCCGAGCAGACCTTGATCGGTATAACGTCATCATTATGCCAAATGGCAGCTATCGTTGGGGCAATGGCCAAGCCGAAAAGCTACGGGATTGGGTAAGCGCTGGCGGCACCCTCATTGCTCAAAAGCGGGCCAACAGCTGGTGCGCAAGTAATAAATTGGCTCAATTGACCTCAGTGAAAGTAGCCGAGGACGATCGGGAACAACGTCCTTACGGCAAATTGAGTCGTGATGGCGGCGGCCGAGTATTGGGTGGTTCTATCTTCAATACCGAAGTAGACCTCTCTCATCCACTCCTTTACGGATTTGAACGTACGGATCTTCCGGTATTCCAGCGCGGCAATCTATTTTATAAGCCTAGCGAGAATCCTTACGCAACACCAATACGATTTACGGAAGATCCACTATTGAGTGGTTATGTACATCCAAGTAGCCTGGAAGCTATCTCCGGTTCTGCAGCAATAATTATTAGTGGCCGTGGTGGCGGACGCACAATTTCTATGATGCAAGAGCCTGCTTTTAGAGCCTTTTGGTTTGGCACAAGCAAGCTTTTGGCCAATGCAATTTTCTTCGGATCAACGATCAGTAATGGTGCCAGAGAGATGGTTAAATAAAAAACCCACTGAGGCTGTTGATTTTACAGAAAATAAATCTATCTTTGCCGTCCGAATTTGAACAGGAAATATTACCGCCATGAAAAATGATATCCATCCCGATAATTATCGCCTGGTTGTCTTCCGTGACATCTCGGTTGACAAATCATGGTTGGCTTACTCTTGCGCTCCTTCAAGGGAGAATGTAAGCTGGGAAGATGGCAAAGAATATCCACTGGTGAAACTAGAAATCTCCAGTGAGTCTCATCCGTTCTTTACGGGTAAGATGAAGTTTGTAGATACCGCTGGTCGTATCGACAAATTCAATAAGAAATTTGCCAAATTCGCTAAGAAGTAAGCGCAGACGATTGTCTGGTTACGAACGAAAAAGTCCTAATCGGCCCTTGCGCTGCTTGGGACTTTTTTATTTTTGACTAATTCTCTAGCTCACCACACCCCTATGGCTCATCTCATTCTTTTCGACAACGAGACCCGTGAACATCTTTTGCCACTGACCTACACCCGGCCAGTAGGCGAATTAAGAATTGGAATCCTCACCATTCGTGAGAAGTGGGAACGCGTCATGAATTGCCCCGTTTCTTTCCTTACTCAGGACTATCTGACCGAAAAATTCGAAATGGATTACGGGGAAGAGAACTTTCTCGTTAACGGCTCACTGCTGCCAACAGCACAGATGGTTCGCCTTATCGAACAACTCGACTTTAACGAGGCCATTCTCCTCGATGGCGAACTACTTGCCACTAAGCTCACCGGCAAACAGATCGAAAAGCTGATTAAGGACGAAGACTTTGGAGATCTGTCAGGTTTTGAGGCGGGTGAGACAGAAATACTCAAGCTACGTGGTGTCTATGACATCTTCCACTTGAACAAAGCGGCGCTAGAGGCAGACTTTCAACTATTAACAGCGGGCCGGACCAGCCAGCCGTTATCAGACAGCAACCGCCTCATAGGACCTGCTGACCGTCTGTTTATTGAGGAAGGTGCTACGATAGAGTGTGCTACGATTAACACCCAAAACGGCCCCGTCTATATTGGACGAAATGCGCTGGTCATGGAGGGGTCCTTGATTCGTGGAGGCTTGGCTATGGGTGAGGGCTCTGTCCTAAAAATGGGAGCAAGAATTTATGGCCCAACTACCCTCGGCCCAAAATGTAAGGTGGGTGGCGAAGTCAACAACGTGGTATTCCAAGCGAACAGCAATAAGAGTCATGAAGGCTACCTCGGGAATTCAGCTATTGGGCAGTGGTGTAACATTGGTGCAGATACCAATTGCTCCAACCTCAAGAACACCTATGAGGAAGTGAAGCTATGGAACTACCCGGCTGAGCGATTTTTGAAGACTGGCCACCAATTCTGCGGCTTAGTACTTGGAGACCACACCAAAGTTGGCATCAACACCATGTTTAACACAGGTACAGTGGTGGGCGTAGCTGCTAACATATTTGGCACAGGTTTCCCGCGCAATTTTGTGCCCTCCTTTGCTTGGGGCGGCGCCAGTGGTTTTAGCACCTACCGCACCAGCAAGACCTTTGATATGATGGAACGTGTTATGGCGCGTCGTGGGCAAGAATTGAGCGTACAGGATCGCCTAATTTTGTTGCGTATCTACGAAGACACTGCTAAATATCGTCGGTGGGAGTCTAGCAAGTAAGCTCACACGGTACGACTCGTTTATTCGGTTAACTACCATACCTATGCCTGCTCCACGCTGGAAAGTTTGGTTGAGCTACCTGTTCGAGATTCATCTCGAGAGTACCAGCAGTGATTACAACCCGCATTTGTATGTGAGCTTATCCAAGGGCAGGTACCAACTCAGCACAGCTAATGCCGTCTACTCTTTTGGAGACCTCTACACCAACTTCTCTCGTACTTTTGAACGCTGGAACTGGCAGGAGTACCCTTTTCAGGAAGTCTTGATCCTGGGCTTGGGTTTAGGAAGTATCCCTGTGATACTCGAAGAATTGCACGAAAAAGATTGCACCTATACCGCAGTAGAAATCGATGAAGAGGTAGTTGATCTTGCCTATCGTTATGCGCTCAACAATCTGGCAAGCCCAATCCATATGATTACGGCCGATGCCGCGATCGCTGTACAGCAATTGAGCCCAGCATCCTACGATCTAATTTGTATAGATTTATTTGACGATGACGTGGTACCGCCACAATTCGAAACGACAGACTTCTTGTCTCAAGCTTCCACCTTGCTCAGCGATGGTGGTGTGCTTCTTTTCAACCGGCTTGCCTATAATGCCGAAGACAAAAAAGCCAGCAGCCGATTTTATGAGAAGACCTTTCGCAAGGTCTTTCCCAACAGCTATTGCCTAGATGTTGGAGGAAACTTCATGCTAGTAAGTGATAAACGAGCTATTCTGAGACAGGTCTAACTTGCCCGTCTTGCAGCACATACAGCTGACCGCTTTCACAACGTGCTTGCCCTTCCCCATCAAAGTGTAGGCGATGACCATTAGCACTCATCCAACCAATTTGCCTAGCCGGATTACCCACTACTAATGCATAGGCAGGCACATCCTTTGTCACCACAGTACCTGCTCCCACAAAGGAATAGGTTCCCAGACGAACACCGCAAACGATTGTCGCATTTGCGCCAACGCTTACCCCCTGCTCCAAGACGGTGGCTTTGTATTCGTGTTTTCGAATAACACCACTTCGAGGATTGATGACATTGGTGAATACTGCACTGGGCCCGATAAAAACATCATCTTCGCAGACTACCCCTTCGTACAGGCTAACATTATTTTGCACCTTGACATTGCGGCCGAGGCGAACCTTGTTCGCGATAAATACATTTTGCCCTAAAGAACAACTCCCTCCAATGACGGCACCAGGCATTACATGACAGAAATGCCAGATTTTGGTACCCGCACCAATTTGGGCACCATCATCAATGATAGCCGACGGATGTACAAAAAAGGTAGCGCTCATAAGCAGGCTCCTTAAGCGAAAAAGGCCTTGACCTTATCACTGATGTAAGTAAGCGTATCCTCATCCAACTCACTGTGCATAGGCAAGCTGATAACCTCTTTGCAAAGCAAATCAGTAACCGGCAAGAAATCAACGTCATTCGCTGCTTTCCCTTTGTATGCCTCCTGCTCGTAAAGTGGCACAGGGTAGTAAATCATACTCGGAATACCCGCTTCTTTCAAATAGGCCTGTAGCTCGTCGCGGCGACCATTCGTCACGCGGAGGGTATACTGGTGAAAAACGTGCGTACTATTGTGTTGGCGCTTTGGCGTAATAAGCTCTGCGACATCGGCAAAAGCCTGATCATAGTGGTCTGCTGCAGCTCGACGCGTAGTGTTGTAATCGTCAAGATTGCGAAGCTTAATACCCAAAATTGCTGCCTGAATAGAATCTAGGCGAGAGTTCACGCCGATTTCATCGTGGTAATAACGACGAACCTGTCCGTGATTGGCCATCATGCGAATGCGAGCGGCTAAGTCATCATCATTAGTATAGATAGCACCGCCATCACCATAAGCGCCCAAGTTCTTAGACGGGTAAAAGGAAGTACAACCGATATCTCCAACTGCGCCGGCAGCCTTTACTGTACCATCAGGGAAGGTGTAACGTGCACCAATAGCCTGAGCATTATCTTCTACTACGTAAAGATTGTGCTTGCGGGCTAGTTCCATAATCGGAGCTAGATCACAACTCTGTCCAAAGAGATTGACTGGCACGATGGCTTTGGTCTTATCTGTGATTGCTGCTTCAATAATATCAGCTGTCACATTGAAACTCTCTGGATCAACATCCACCATTACGGGAGTCAAGCGGAGCAGGGCGATCACCTCAGCCGTAGCTACATAGGTAAAAGCTGGCACGATAACTTCGTCTCCTGGCTCGAGGCCTAAGGCCATTAGTGCAATCTGCAGTGCATCGGTTCCATTGGCACATGGGATAACGTGCTTTACCTCGAGGTAAGCCTCCATATCTGCCTGAAACTGCTTAACTGCCGGGCCATTAATAAATGCACCGGAACGGATAACATCCAGTACGGCCTGATCGAGTTCATCTTGGATTTTCTGGTACTGACCTTTGAGGTCAACCATGTGAATGGTGGGATTCGTTGTATTCATGGCACAAAGATAAGTCTTCTAACATCTGATTGATCTACTCACAGTGTAAAAAAATCAGTTTCTGCACGAAACCTACAGGCCACCTCTACGTATACAAGAAAGCATAATATAGCGGCCAGTAGCATTTACAAAAGCTACTACCCCCCGGAACATGAACTACACACTGACAGGCCGCCAGTGACACAATCTGACATCAGCTATGCAAACAGTATTTCCTATCACCGAAGCGGCGCTTTACGCCCATCATAAGCAAGACAAGAGAAAAGAGGGTGAATGGGTCGTCTATACCTGTAAACAATGCCCTGGTTACGAACGGCGAGTGCATCAAGGCACTGGTCAAGTAACCCAGAAGGGTCATCTCAATTGTCCAGCATCCATCAATTGTAAACGCTAGGATTTCCTTTACAAGAATAGGACTTCAACTTTTTTATCGGCCACCAAAGTCGCAGTACAGCTATTTTAGGCTTCGATATTCGTTGCCCTAAATCACTTTTATACCTGCTTCTCGATAAGGCATTAGCTGGTCATGCTCTGGGTGCAGCTCTGTAAGCAGGTAATCGATATCTGATAGCGAGCTTACTTTAATCTTTTGCATACTTCCCAACTTCTCCGCAATGGAAAGTACCACATTCTTTGAGGAAGCCTGCATCATAGCTCGCTTCACCACTACCACTTCCCAATCTGAATCTGTCAGTCCTACCTCAGGGTCAATGGCATTTGCGCCAAGGAAACAAATATCTGGCCGAACCTGACTCAACTGACTGATGACTTCTCCTCCAATGGTAATTTTTGCGGTAGGAGAGAGTAGCCCTCCCAAGAAGATGGTTTCGCAATTAGGATGTTCCAGTAACTGCTGAGCAGTAGAAAGGCTAAGAGTGAGAAAAGTAGCACGAAGCTCATGCGGTAGTATTCGCGCAATTTCCTGATTAGTACTACCGCCACTCATCAATACTAACATGCCATCCCGCAGCATGCTTATCGCCTTACGAGCAATGATGGTTTTCTCCTGATAAGCATAGATATCATTCTCCTTGTAGGAATAGGAATGATAGGAACGAGACAAAGCACCACCCCTTACTTTGATTAAGCGGTTTTTCGCTGCGAGTTCTTGCAAGTCTCTGCGAATAGTGTCTTCTGATACTTCAAACTTCTCGCTTAGATCACTAAGAAGCACCTTGTTGTGGATATTAACCTCCCGTAAAATGAGGGCTTGTCTTTCCTTTTTTAGCATTGTGTTTACAAGTTAGGCACCGAGCTAATTATAATAAAATCATCGCAATCAAAGCGCATCCTCCCCTTATTGCAGCAATCCTCGAATAATATTGCAAAAAACTGCACAAAGCGGTAGGTCAGACTCAAATGCTGGAAAATACACCTATTTTATTGCAGTAATATGCAATATTTTTGGCCAATTCTGGCATTTTTTCGAAAAAAATTGCTTAAATATGCCCTGAAAATAGCGTTATGCTGCGGCTTTATGCTATTTCCTGAGAGAATTTTACAATCCTAACCATCTGCGTCCGTATTCCGTCGCCTTACTCGTATTCTACTGCTGTATCCAAGACAAGCCAACAACACAGTCAGCCCGAGTTTAGGCCTCCGAACAAGACGCTAAAATTGGAGGCTATGCAAAAAACCTACGCTTTACACCGCTTATTACCGGTTTTACTCTTGCTATTATCCGGATTTGCGCTTAGCGCACAAGACCTAAATTTCACCGTCAGCGGCACTGTCGTCGACGAGGACAACACCCCGTTAATCGGGGTTACCGTACTGATCCCAAGCTTGGGTACGGGCTCCATCACCGATATTGATGGTACTTACACTGTAGAAGGAAAAGGGCCAGCAGGCGCTTATGAATTACAATTCTCCTACGTAGGCTACGCAACCGTAGCCCAAACGATAGACGTCACAAGCGACGATCAGACTTTCACGATGGATAGCCAATTGGGAACGGATGTTCTCCGGATGGATGAAGTAGTTGTTATTGGTTCTTCGGTTACTTCTAGTCGCCGTTCCTTAGGTAACTCCATCACTTCTGTTAAGGCAGACCAACTTACTAATGCCAATCCGCAAGGAGTACTAAACTCACTTCAAGGACGGGTAGCCGGGGCACAAATTGTGCAGAACTCTGGTGATCCTGCAGGAGGGTTCTCCGTACGCCTTCGGGGGTCAAGCTCCATTTTGGGTAGCTCTGATCCGCTTTATATTGTAGATGGTGTGGTTATCAGTGCAGCTACTAGCAATGTGACCAACACCAATGTATCTGCAGGTGCAGCACGCCCAGGTACAAACCGCCTTGCCGACTTGAACCCGAACGACATCGAAAGTGTGGAGATCATCAACGGTGCCGCAGCAGCAGCCATTTATGGTTCGCGAGCTTCAAACGGTGTTGTTTTGATCACTACCAAGAAAGGTAAATCCGGTGCTCCGCAAATCACCTTGAGCTCAGGATTGAATGTGAACGAAATCCGTGAGACGGTTTACATCAATCTCCGTGGCGAGCAATTTGGCAGCGCCGACCAACGCCTCTACCCTATTGCCGGTTCTGATCCGGTTACTGGCGGTCTTACCGTAGGTCGTAACTTCTCCACCGATAAAGTACCCGTTACTCGCTACGACTACCAGGATGAAGTATTCCAGACTGGTATCGGAACAGACCAACACTTATCCGTTCGCGGAGGTAATGAAAGCTCCAATTACTACGCGGCCATGAATTACACCTTCAATGAAGGTATAGTCCGTAATACCGATTTCCGCCGCTATGGTGCTCGCCTGCGCTACAACCAGACAGTAAGCGATTGGATGAGTTTCTCTGTTGGTTTGAACTATAACAATTCGTTCTCAAACGAAAAGCCCGACGGCAATGTATTCTGGAGTCCAATCAACGCCATAAACATCACCAACAACATCTGGGATATCACCCAACGCGACGAGCTGGGCAACCTACAATCGGTAGAGCCTACGCGTGTCAACCCACTTAGTGTAATTGAGGACTTTGACATCAACCAGGAGGTCAACCGTGCTATTGCTGATATCAAAATTTCGTTGTTCCCCTTCGAGGGCTTCAACATCACCTATCTAGCCGGTACCGATACCTACAACCAACTGGGTAACACCTTTATCCCCCCATACCCTTACAGCCCAGTAAACCCTGGTTATTTCAATGACGGTTATGCCTCATCAGCGAGCAATCAAGTGTTCCAGATGAACCACGACATTAACTCGTCATACACTACTTCACTTTCTTCTTCCATTACCTCTACTACTCAGGCTGGTTTCTCTTCTCAATTCTCAAAGAACCAGTATTCTGTAGCTGACGGTCGTGCGCTGGCTCCTTTTGTAGAGACAGTAAATGGAGCGGCTGTTGTGTTTAATCCACGTTCGGATATCAATCGTTTGCAGATCTGGGGTTACTACCTACAGCAAACCTTCAGCCTGAATGATCGCCTGTTCTTGACCCTAGCTGGACGTATTGATGGAGCGAGCTCCTTCAGCCCTGACAATCGGGAGCAGTTCTATCCTAAGGTGAGTGGTAGTTACCTGATTTCTGACGAAGACTTCTGGCAAGGTAGTGGCATCGGCGATGCGATTTCTACCCTGCGTCTCCGGGCTTCTTGGGGTCAGGCTGGTAACCTTACCGGTATTGCACCTTACGACCGCTTCAACAACTTCGTGAGTGGCAACCTGGATGGTGAACTCGTGATCAATGCCAGTAACACGCTCGCTAACCCGGACGTAAAGCCAGAGCGCCAAACCGAATTGGAGGTTGGTGCTGATTTATCACTGTTCAATGATCGAATCGGCCTTTCTGCTACTTACTACCAGCAGGATATCGAAGATCTTCTTGTTCGGCGGGTACTACCCGCATCTCAAGGGGGTAAGGAAATCACCACCAACGTAGGTAACATGGAGAATAAGGGTATTGAATTGGCCCTTACTGCTACTGCTGTACGCACGAGCAAAATCAATGTTGACCTCTTCGCTAACTTCAGCCGTAACCGCAACCGGGTATTCAACTTAGGACAGACCCTTATTGGTATTCCTAACGTAACAGGAGCTCCACTATTCCTGGTAGAGGGTGAGCCAATTGGTGTATTCTATGGTACTTACCAGGCTACTAATTCTGATGGTAGCATGCTCCTTACTCCTGAAGGCTTGCGCCAACAAGAACGTGGTGATGTAGCCACGATGACACCAGGACGTGATGCGGATGGTCAGCCAAGCGGCGACCCACTTCGTAGAGTAATTGGTGATCCAAATCCTGACTATGTACTTGGTTTTGGTTCTGACATCAAGATTGGCAACTTCGGTATTGGATTCCTCTTCGAATCTGTACAGGGTGTTGATGTTTTTGATGCCGACAAGCGTACTCGCCAAGGTGTAGGAATTGGAGAGTTTGCAGAGCAAGAGCTAACCGGCGAGCTACCTCGTGGTTGGGTATGGTCTATCTATCCAATCCTGGATTGGCGAATCAGTGATGGTAGCTTCACCAAGCTGCGTGAGTTCACTTTGAGCTATACTTTCCCAGAGCTATTTGACGGTGCGTTAAACAACACTGTTTTGACAGTTGGTGGACGTAACATCTTCTCTTTCGACAACTTCAGCAGTTATGACCCTGAGGTAAACGCTGGTGGTCAGAGTAACCTGATGCGCGGTGTCAACTTTGGCCAGGTGCCAATTCCTAGAGTGTATACAGTGACCTTGAAGACCAATTTCTAAATCCTACCATCCAATAAAATTTACGATGATGAATCGTTTCAAGATATATTTCAAAAATGCAGGTCTCTTGGTTCTTGCCATGCTTGGCCTGATGGCCTGTGAAAAAGATTTCACCAATCCTGGTGCTGCCACTGAAGATCAAGTACTCAGTACGCCTGATGGGGTAATTGCCCTAGCTGTTGGAGCACAAACGCGCTTTTCGGTGGGCCGTCAGAGCCCCGTTTACGCAACTGTAGCTGGCGCTGGTTTCACTACGAATGAATTGCGTTTGATCAACCCTGGTAATATCTCTGAGAATGAGGTTTCATTAGGTTATGCCGACCTACCCGGTAGTAACGGTATCGTAACCAATATCTGGGAACAGTGCCTGCTGACCCGCAACGAGGCAGATAAAGTGATTGGTGCTGCAGATATTATCCCAGATGCCAACGCACGTGCTTGGACAGTTGCTTATGCTTCCATTTTCCAGGCCCTGTCGAATGGTACAATGGCTGAATTTTTCGAACAAATCCCACTGGTAACAGAAGAAAACGCTGCTTTCTCTAGTCGTGCTGATGCTATTAAGTCAGCGATTGGCTCCTTAGAAAACGCGCGCAATCTGCTTACTGGTGATGATGGTGGCTTGCTGGATCGTATTCCGTCTGGCATCGACATTCCTAATACGGTTAATGCTTTGCTGGCACGCTATTACTTGATTGATGGCCAATATGGCAACGCCATTACCGCCGCCAACGCTGTCGATTTAGGTGTTGCTTCTACCTTCACGTATGATGACGTAAATCCGAATCCGATCGCCTTTGTATCGATTCTAACCAACAATGTCTACCAGCCTATTGACCTCACACTCGGCCTTCCTGCTGATTTGCAGCCCGACGCTGCTGACCAACGCTTACCGTTCTATTTCCAGGATTTAATGCCGGATGCGAACGACTTCCGCGCAGCAGCCTTCTTTGATGGCAACACAGACGGTGTTCCAATTTACCTACCAGGTGAAATGATGCTGATCAAGGCCGAAGCTTATGCTCGTCAGAATCAACTGTCAGATGCGATTGCTGCGCTGAATGAGGTACTCACGAAGCAGCCAAGTGACGACATCTTCGGCATTGGTGCTGGTTTATCAGAATACAGTGGTGCTGAGACACAAGAAGCCGTGCTAGACGCCATCTACGCCAATCGTTGTATGGAGTTGATGATGTCTGGCCTTCGCCTCGGCGACAGCAAGCGTTTTGGCCGCCCAGGCCCGAATGATGCTAGCCCGGAAAGAAATAGAAACTGGTACCCTTACCCGTTCACAGAGCGGGATAATAACCCCAATACACCACCCGATCCTGAGATTTAAAAGTAGTCGGGTAAGCTGCGTCTTACCTCACTATTTTTGGTCTAGTGATTGTTCTACAATCCATTTGAACGCCCTACTCCTTGGAGTGGGGCGTTTTTTATTTCAATTGAATACACTTCTAACTATCTTGTCTGGACATCACATGTGCACCTAACAATCTCCAATGCCAGATTTCAGTGTTTTTCGCGGAAATGAACTCCACTACTTAGCTAGTAAAGCATCCACTATTTCGGATGTAACTAAAGCAGAAATTCGAGCCTATTGCCAGGAAAATGGGATTGACCTTGATGATCCTAGCCTCTTCGCTGCAGAGTGGTCCAAGGAAGAAAACCGGATAAACGTCATCGAGTTGGAGGGAGAGTTACACTTGGAAAAGACGCGCCAGGCCAAGCAGGCAGCGGTTGTTAAATACATCTTTGCCCTAATCGCTGTTGCTGTAGTTCTCCTCTTCACCTTGAGAGAATTATTTGGAAGCGGCGGCTCCGGCATCTCTCCGGTATTCTTATGGCTAGGAGTAGGGATTCTCGTCTATTTGCTATTCCGAATAATAAAGGAGTTACAAGCGAAAAGAGCAAACCTACATACACAGAAGCGAATATTGCTAAACAGCAACAACCTCCGCTTTGAATACGACAACGAAACGAAGGAACCTGGCGGCATTGTGACGGTGATCCGCTACTATTGGCATGATGACAGTGAGAACAGCAGTCCCTTTGGCGCTTTGGAATTAAAACTGGATAATGGCCAATTGGTCAGAGTTGATCAGGAGGGCGACTATCAAGAATTATTCACCTTGGCAGATAAGATACGCGTTGTTACTGGTGCATCACTAGTGGTAAATCGCGGAAAACCTCCTCGAGCAGAATACTGGGAATTATAGCCTCCCACTAAAAAGCCGCCTTCACCAAGGGGCGAAGACGGCTCTCACATAGTTCAAAGGATTGCTTGTTTGGCTAAGCGTTAGTTACTTGATACCACTGCGTTACGCGCAGCTTTATATGGGCTATCCCAATATTGGAGATAATAAAGCCCATCCTTTGTGGTATTGAGGTATTCAATGTAATTCTCAACACTCTTTTGTAGTTGTAAACTGTAGTCAAAGCTGATCGCCTGACCTTCATTAAATGCCGTACCGCAGGGTACGTTACGGAACCACTCCATCCAGGCATCGCTGGCAATAGTTCCTACTGGAGGAATATCGACCTTCGGCTTATTCAGGAATGGCATAATCGCCGACACACCAGGATACTGCGCTGTACTGTGGCAAGACATACAGCTAGAGTTTGGGTTATCCACTGGTCCGTTTAGGCGGGAGCCCCACCCCAGGTGCATGGCCGGCATGCTTTCGTCGGTATTAATCATGGTCTCCGTCAGTGCTGGATTAATAATCGTCTCCGTCGGCGTTGGGTTATTGCTACTCAGGTTCTCTTCTGGGTCATTACCCCACATCAAACCTACAGGCTGAAGGTTTTTCCAAGGATCTTCGCTGTTAAGATCGCCATTGTAGACAAAGGTGCCGAACACCCAGCCACCAGTGGAGGCCGCTCTTTCGTCACGAACCATGATATCCATCTGGATCAGGTTAACTTTTGCTACCATGCGGGTGTCAACAGAGTCTGGCACACCACTACCCGGCACATCCTTACCGTAGACGTAAGCATCCCAGGTAACAGGGTTGTTCAAATAAGGCACTTGGGATCCGTCCAGTGTGGTCCAGAGTACTTTACCTACTACCGTACCTACCGGGAAGTTGTTACCCGCTAATAGCTTGTCGAATACCGGAGCGCCTACCTCTGGCCATACCTGACCAATGTGATAGCCTCCCAAATCATTATAGAAACCCACGGCATAAGCGTAAGAGGTTTCAGTCTGTGACTGCGCTAACATTTTCTCAGCAATCGGACCTTCTCTCGTAAGACCATGAATACCTTCCCGACCAGTTGAACCCCAGTGCTGCCATGGCACGTGGTACCACGGACGTACGGTATTCTCTTCCAAGTAGAACGAGTTAGCAACGTCTGTTGGGTTACCATTGCCCTCCAATACGTAATCACGTACAGCAAGAGCATATTCCTCCCAGTTGGTTTTAAAATCGATAGCGAAAATCTTTTCTACACCTGCGTCTACAGCTGGCTTCTTTTTAGGAAAATCTTGACTCAACAGAAACACTCTGCCGTCATACTTACCAGGGTCCTCCATTGCTCCGAAGTCCGGAAAACGGATAGCTGGTTCAACCTCTACATTTGGGTGATTAGGGTTGACAATTTTCATAAGGTTCGTTGTGGTGCCACCATCGTCAGAACCCGCAGAACCTGTGTTTTCGCATTGGGTGAATAGAAACGCAAGGGCTAATAATCCTACCCCTGACATGATAAGAACTTGCTTTTTCATGAATGTGTGCTTTGAATATGAGTAATAGTAGAAACAGTCCTGCTGTACTCGACAACAGGATAAAAATTCGTTCAGTACGGGAAATGCTAGGTCGAATGCCGTTCTTTAGGGGAGGAGTTCATGATAAACTTACACGGCGGGTTACCAAATATAATTCAAATTTCGCTATTTGTTAAACTTGAACCTGCACTTTGGTTAAATCATGATTGGTGGAAACGAAGTAATTCTGCCGTTGGGTTACCCAAATTCTCATGAATTTTGAGACCTTTTTCTGCTAGTGCTGCAGCCAGTTCTGCCTCAAAATTCACGGCAATACTTCCTACAAAACCAACCGCCGTATGATCAGCAGCTTGGCAAAGTGGAAAAAGGTAGTTTCTGGTAAGTATTTGGAATCGAGCACAAACCTGGTCTTGCAAGAAAGCGCTCTGATGTTTCCATTCGCAGACGAGAGGTGCAAACTGCGCCAAGAAGCGGCTAGGATTGGCGTCCTTGTATGTTCTTTCGATAATAACGGCACGATCAAGTCCATAGTCTTGACGTAAAACCTGCATAAGAGCATCCGGAAGCTGCTCATTCAAAAAGGCTACCAGGAGCTGCTTGCCAAGGTCGGCACCACTTCCTTCATCTCCTAACACATAGCCTATGCCACCTCGCTTCTGCCGAATTTGCGCTCCATCGTACCAGGCGGCATTGGAGCCCGTACCCAAAATACAGGCTATACCTTCCTGTCTTTGCCAACACGCTCTAGAAGCTGCCAATAGATCGCTATTTACAGAAACCTCTGTGCAATCCGGCCAGAAGGAGCGCAAATTTTGGCGCACAATCGTACACCCCGCTTCCTGAGAGCAGCCCGTACCGTAATAGTAGATTTGCTTGACCTGCAACTCATTTACAACTGCTTGCAAGGTGGACAAACCTTGTTGCCAATCTTGGGCAGAACTTAAAAAAGGATGCAGACCGTCAAGCTCGCCTTGTCGGAAAACACGATTGGCATCAGCAGCCAACCAAGCCACTTTTGTGGCACCACTTTCAAGAATTAGGAATACACTCAAGAGCTGGACATACTTTGGTGTTGCATCATGGCACGCCTTACACTACCCGCCTCTAGAAGAAGGCCTCGTGCTTGATCATATGGAATATCTAGGGCTTGAACAAGCATCAGTGCTCCGCGGTCAATGAGTTTCTCATTACTCAACTGCATATCAACCATCTTATTATCTACCACTCGGCCCAATCGAATCATTACACTTGTACTGATCATATTGAGCACCAGCTTCTGCGCAGTACCAGCTTTCATACGTGTACTGCCCGTAACAAACTCTGGCCCTACCACTACTTCTACCGGATAATCTGCGTAAGTAGTAATCGGTGCACCGGGATTGCACGTAATGCAACCAGTAGTGATGCCGTTTTGCTGGCAAGCAGCCAACCCTTGAACTACATAAGGGGTAGTACCTGACGCGGCAATTCCAATGACGATATCTTGTTCATCGGCGTAGTATGCTTGCAAATCTGTCCAAGCTTGAGTAGGGCTGTCTTCGGCCGCTTCTACGGCTTTGCGGATAGCGGTATCTCCTCCGGCAATAAGACCGATCACCAAATTATCCGGCACGCCATAAGTAGGAGGGCACTCACTCGCATCAAGGATACCAAGACGGCCACTAGTACCAGCACCGATATAAAATAAACGTCCCCCTTCTCGGAGGCGCTCGACGGCTTTTTCCACGAGGGGTTCGATTAGTGATATGGATTGGGCTACGGCCTGGGGAACGGTTTGGTCCTCACGGTTGATATTCACCAATAGCTCTCGAACACTCATTCGTTCGAGATGGCGGTAGGTAGAAGAAGCCTCCGTTATTTTTTTCATTTTCTTGCAACTACGTCAGCTTAAAAATAGGAAAAACAGACAAAACTTGCATTATTTCTTGCAAAATATTGCAAAATTGAATTTTAACGCTCGTATGTTGCTAATTGCTTGTGCTGCTTATTTGTGCTTGCTTTGTGTCAACTGAAGGCGAGACGAGTTGATCACAGTATCCGGTACAAAGATATTGGCTGTCTATAATCTGTGGGTCAACTGCTTGTTAAAATGCGATCAAAGCATGGCATACCCTAAAAATTAAGTGTATCTTTTTCAGCAATGCACATTATCAAATAAGAAGTCGCAGAAAAGTTAACTCCGCGATTTTTCAAGTAGTACTATAACTGCGTTAACTCAATCTGTTTTGGCACAACTACAATGGACAGTCCCTGGTCTTGGAGGTCGCAACTATCGCGTGGGCATGTACCACGGCGAAAATAGCGGGCACCTGATGGTCCATTGTAACAACAAAGTAATGCTCATCGATTTTGGAGTAAAGGATTCTAAGAATTACTCCTTTTTCCTCGATCAAGAGCTTTTTGAGTTGCAGCTCACGCGTGACCAAGGTCGATTCTCTTACGACCTTAAGCACAATGAAGATATCGATTCGCCGCACAATCGCCGGCGCGAGCAAGAGAAGAAAACGGGCAAGTGGCGCATAATCGCCTCTGTAGTTGTACTGGCCTTTTTCGCGGTAGTCATGCTAGTTGCTTGGTCGAACAACCCGCAGGATCGTGCCGAAACCTTGGCCTTACTCGCGGCTGGGCAGGGCGTAAGCACAGAGGTCAGTTTGTACCAGAAAGATGGTCAATGGCATGCCAATTACCGCACGGATGAAAGCGTACACGATATTGTATTATCATCCACCCATCCCATAACGGTAATGAAACTAGAATTGAGCAGCGGCAATCGCTTCGCAGGGCGCTACTGGGCCGATCAACCTGATATTCTCTTTGTAGATTGGATGCAACCCAGTGACGAAACACTTGCTCAGTTTATGCACCAAACAATGGAGTATCACGCTAGCTCCCATCCAGAACTATCTCCGCAGCAGATCGGTTGTCAAGTACGTCTCGCTCATGAATTGCAGGCTTTGGATGGTTTGGGAATCATTCTAGGGCAAAACCGCAAGAATGCTCCGAAGTTTAATCGCAATGACTATCTGCGCCTTACTCGCAGCACGGAGTTTAGAGCGGGTAATCGCGCTTGTTTGTAGCCGGTTCACCAATGCACCTAGAAGACTTTCTGATTCCACTTATCACCTTTGGCGTTTGGCTAGGATCATATGCCATCATTAAAAGGTATCTAGGTGATCGTGATCACTTTTCCGCCGAACGATTTAATACCGCTTATCTCTTAAAGGTTTTGATCGGTTGGACCCTGGTCGGTTTTGTTACCACCTTTGAGCATACCACTAGCTGGGGCTGTATCGTATTTGGTGAGCCCATTTTTTCTGTTAGTAACATTTTGCTATCAGCACTATCTCTAGCGCTATTCATCACCGCATTCTATGCCCCTAAGCTTAACACCGTAAGACTACTAGTCAGCCTGGAGAGTGGATATTGGCTTTCCAAGTTTCTATTCTATAAAGCAGGTTATGCCGTAGGCTTTGGTGGTAGCCCCGACCCGATCGTAATGTTGTTCGATATCACCTCTATTTATTGGCGATTCTTGCTCTTTGCTACCCTTTTCCACTCCATTGATCGCCATTTTCGTTTATGGTGGGTAATCGCAATAATCCTTATTCTACTTAAGGCTATATTTTTCCCTATTGGCAAGTTGTATATCTAAGTCTTAAAATTCCAATTCTATTTCCGCGGCTCAATTCCTCCGCTCAAGTTATATTTGCCGAATGGTAGCAGACGCTACTCCAAGAAAACAAGAGATTTGGACCAGCTAGTACAACATATAGAGAGCCTCATTTTCACTACCGACCACGCCATCAGCTTGGATGAGATCGATAGTGTATTGGAGGAAGCCTTCGGGATTCGCTTCCCACAACAAGAGGTAGAAGGTGCCATTGAGATCCTGAAAGCGCGTTACGCAGCCGATGAGTTTGCTTTCGATATCGTTGAGATTGGGGGCGGGTATCAGTTCCTCACTAAGGGTGCATTTCATAATACGGTTGGCGTTTTCCTACGCCAAACCACACGGAAGCGATTATCTCGTTCTGCGCTAGAGACTTTGTCTATTGTAGCGTACAAGCAACCGGTAACCAAGTCGGAGTTGGAGAAGATTCGGGGCGTAAGCTGCGATTATGCCATCCAGAAACTATTGGAGAAGGAACTTGTTCTAATTGTAGGCCGCAGCGACGGCCCGGGCAAGCCCCTTCTTTACGCTACTAGTGCCAAGTTCATGGATTACTTTGGCCTCAAGAGTATCGAAGAACTGCCGCAACCAAAAGAGTTCAAAGAACCGGATAACACCATCGGTGAAATGGCATCGGATGAAGATGCCGCTGGTCTACCAGCAGCCGACACTACCGAGGAGGAATAAGCAAGTAGCATGGAACAGCCTTTAATCAATAGAGTAGCAAATAGTGGACTTATCACCTTGAAGCTGGAAGAGTTCTTCCCGCAACAGGAGGTCGCCCACTTTGATTTGAAGGATTATCTCTTCATGGAAATGATCCTGAAGGAGAAAGACTTCCGTGCGGCCGTAAAAGAGCACGACTGGGCCCAATATGAAGGCAAAACTCTTTTGGTTTACTGTTCTACGGATGCGATTATTCCGGTTTGGGCCTATATGTTAGTGGCAGCGGCAGCGGCGTCATTTGCCCATGATGTGTTTCAAGGCACAGTCGACGACTATTATCGGAGCTTCTTCCTTCGCCGCTTAGACGAGCTGGACATGGAGCAATACCGCGACCAGCGATTGGTGATCAAAGGATGTAGCGACCATCCGGTACCTCCTGCTGCATACCTAGAGGTGACCCGGCGACTACAACCCCTGGCAAAGAGTATTATGTACGGTGAGCCTTGCAGTACCGTACCCGTTTATAAGCAGCCTCGCAAGAAGTAAGTGCTGCCATAGAATTCCTTACTAGATCATTGCATTAGTCGACTCTATGCCTGCTACCTGGATAGTAGTAGGCGTCACAACTATTTATCACTTCAAATCGAATGGAGATGAATATCCGCCCCGCTAATGCTTCTGATGTATCCGCTATAGTAGCCATGTTGGCCAATGACAAACTCGGCCAATTACGTGAAGACTATCGTGATCCACTGCCTGAAGTGTACCATCAGGCCTTTGCCAAAATCGACGCAGATCCAAACCAGCATTTGGTGGTTTTGGAAGATAACGAACAGGTCATCGGTACCCTACAGCTCACCTTTATCCCCTACCTGACCTACCAAGGAGGTATCCGCGCCCAAATCGAGGCTGTACGTATTCATGCAGATTATCGCGGACAGGGATTAGGAGAGAAGCTCTTTCGTTGGGCGATCCAGCAAGCCCAATCCGAAGGCGCTCATGTTGTACAGTTAACTACCGATAAAAAACGCCCCGAAGCAGCACGCTTCTACGAAAAACTAGGCTTTACCGCCTCTCATCAAGGCATGAAACTCCACCTCTAATGAAATTACACCACTACCAACTCCAACTCAAATGGACCGGCAACCAAGGCAAAGGCACCAGCAGCTATCGAGCCTACAGCCGCGATCATGAATTCCACTTCCCCGAAAAAGGTATTGTAATTCCCGGATCATCTGACCCTGCCTTCCGTGGTGACCCCACTCGCTACAACCCAGAGGAACTACTCGTGGCTTCACTAGCCAGTTGTCATATGCTGTGGTTTTTACACCTATCTGCAGAAGCGGGCGTGGTCGTACTAGACTACACGGACCAACCCACTGGAGAGATGCAAGAAAGCGCTGAGGAAGGCGGATACTTTGTGAAGGTTACCCTACATCCCAAAGTGCAGGTGGCCCAGCAGGACATGATTGAGAAAGTAGATGCACTACACCACCAGGCGAACAAGCTATGCTTCATTGCCAATTCCGTGAACTTTCCGGTAGGGCATGAGGGGGAGACTTTTGTGTAAAACGAGCAGAGTAATACTAATAAATTATGAATAAAATATTGATAAATATGTACCAAATCCTTACTTTTAAATAAAATACGAGTAAAAAATGGATAATAAATTCCAGTTTGACTTTAGGACTACTCAAGAAATAATCAAGAAAATTGGCTTCATTGACTCGTTTAAAGGCAAGTGGAAAACGATTACCAGAGAAGAGAATATCTATCTGAAAGAACTCAAGAAGATTGCTACAATCCAAAGTATAGGTTCATCTACAAGAATTGAAGGGGCAACACTAAGTAATGAAGAAGTCGCTACTCTAATAGAGAACTTAGAAATCAATAAGTTAGAAACTAGAGATGAGCAAGAGGCGATAGGATATTACGAGGTACTTGAGGTGATATTGGGAAGTTATGAAGACATAGAGCTTAAGGAATCCAATATTTTCAACTTACATAATTTGCTACTGAAGTTTAGTGGTAAAGATAGTTCGCATCGAGGTAAATACAAGAAACTTTCGAATAAGGTCGTAGCTACCTATCCAGGAGGAGAGCAACGGGTTATTTTTAATACTACTGATCCGTTCTTGGTGCCTAAGGAGATGGAATCTTTACTGGTATGGTATAATAGGCAGATTAATGAGGGAATAATGCACCCGCTTTTGTGTATCGGTGGGTTCGTGTACGAATTCTTGTCCATCCATCCTTTCCAGGATGGAAATGGAAGATTATCCCGATTGTTGACGTCTCTTTTGATGCTGCAAAGTGAATACGATTTTATCCAGTATATATCTTTTGAACATCAAATAGAAAGCACAAAAAAACGCTACTATCAAGTATTAATGGATGCTCAACAGCATAGAGGGACTGAGGAAGAAACTATTGATCAGTGGGTATTGTATTTCCTTGATTGTCTAGAGGTCTTAATTAAGAAGCTAGAGAAGAAGTATGAAACCTTTAATTCAATAGGTCCTTATTTAAATAGTCGCCAAAAGGAAGTAGTAGCCTTCATAACTAAGGCGCAGCCAGTTAAAGTAGGAGATATTGCTAGAGCCCTGGAGGGCTACACCATTCACAGCATACGAAAGGATTTACAATACCTTTACCAAGAAGGGGTTATTGATAGATTGGGGAAGGGCAAAGGGGTAGTTTACTTTCTGTCACCGAGTGAAAATGAAGAGAACTAAACACATTAGACAACTTAGCCAGAGCGAATGCTGTCGCTCTGGGTCCAGCCCAACGTAAACATCAGACCAAGAAGCTGGACTTCATTGTCAATCTAGTAAACTCCCCAATGGAGGAGCATGAGGAGAGGACCTTCGTCTAAAACGAGAAAGGGAGCTGGCATGCCAGCTCCCTTACTTATTTCAGCCTGAAGCTAAACTTCAAGCCTATTTTTTCGATGAATTACTTCACAATGGTAACCTTCTCCACACGCACCTCTTCTTCCTGGAAGAACTGTAGATAGTACAATCCAGCAGGCAAGGCTCTTACATCTACTTGATTGGTAGTAAGCGTTCTGACTACTTGGCCAAAGTTATTTACCAGACGTACCGCTGAGAACGTGGAGATATCCTCGGTAAAAGAGATTTGGTTAGAAGCTGGGTTCGGGAAAACGCGAATAGCTGTTTCCGTAAACTCCGTAGTGCTCGTTACATCAGAACCAAGATCGAAACGCATCATGTCGCTTTCCAAGCGCACATCGCTAAGACCACACATCAGATAAACGAACTCATCGATCACGAAGCTACCTGGTGCCCACCGGCTGCTACCTGGGTGAGAGGTCATTTGTGTCCATTCGTCTGTTGAAGGTTCATATTCCCAGAATTCGCCCTCTTCCATGAAGGAGTGGTCATCACCATCACCGCTTAGTACATAACCTTTGCCGTTGAGGTCAAATTGAGTTCCGGCGACTCGCCCTTCTCCAGGGAAGTCATTCAACTGGATCCACTCATCGGTAGCAGGGTCAAACTGGTAAAAGTCATTGTAAATATTCAGTGAACCATTTGGCGAGTTATTACCGTGGCCAAAACCTACGTAGGCAATATCACCGATTCCAAAATAGAACGGGTGATGCCGAGAAGGGCCAGGCAGGTTGTCTTTCTGTGACCAGGTATCGGTGGAGATATCATATTCCCACCAATCTTGTAGGTTGGATGAATTATTCCCCAAGCCAACATAGATTTTACCGTTCACCTGGATAAAAGCCGGGTGGAGTCGGCCAGCACAAGGGCACTCTGCTAGTTCCGTCCATTGCTCTGTTTCAGAGTCGTATTCCCAAAGGTCATTCAGCGCAAAATCCCCACTACGACCAAAACCTACATAAGCCTTGGTACCTCTAGAGGTTCCGTAAGAAAAACTACGTGCAAAGCCTGGAAAATCTGGTAGCGCCTCCCAAGTATCCGTTAGCGAATTGTAACGCATGAAGTCGTTGGCAGCGTCGCCATTTACAGAACCTGTTAGCAGATAACCATAATCTCCAATAGAGAAAGTTACTGGGTGATGGCGAGCATCTGAAGAACCACCTGGCAAGGAAGCTACTGATTCCCATTCCTGTGCCATCAAGCTCGTTAGAGAAAGTAAAAGAGAAAAAAGAAGTAGATTTTTTTTCATGTCGTTTCGACGTTTTTGATGAATTGCTAGAAAGATTTGATGATATCGGTACCAATGTGAAGCTAGCTCCCCATAACTGCTAGTTCACAGCTAATTAGTTACCGCATAAGATTAACCGAAAGAAAAGCATACGGTTCTTCTTTCTCTACTCATTTTCGCATTTCCTTTGTCAGGGAGCCGCCCAAGTTGAAATGAAAGCTGAGTAGACCACTGTTATCAGAATATGGCACCTTGAAACCTTGTATATCAAGGCCTGCCCCAGCTCCAAAAAATACCTTACCTTTAATCAGTAACCCAAGCAAATAGTGGTTCGAAAAGCGCCTAAACATTCCCAACCAAAGCATCGTTCTCTAAAAAAGACAAACATGACCAAGCAAAAACTCTGGCGGATCAATATCCTGCTGCTAGCCCTGACTGGGATATTCATTTTAGTAGCGTCGCGAATGACTTCTGGTGAGCAGCCAGACTACGATTGGCAACCTACTGATAATGTTCCGCAGATTGTGAAAGGCATGGACCTTGACCAGTCATTTGAGTTTTGTGGGGAAGAACTCCCAATGGACAACTTTGACATTAGAGAACGCTTAGATCGGGAACTTACGGTAAACACTTATTGGCACAGTAGCACCATCCTATCCATAAAATCCACAATGCGCTTTTTCCCAGTGATGGAGCGCATTTTGGAGGAAGAGGGTGTACCTACGGACCTGAAGTACATTGCAGTGGCTGAATCTGCACTTCGTAATGCCGTCTCCCCTGCTGGCGCCAAAGGCATTTGGCAGTTTATGAAAGGTACGGGGAATGAATATGGCTTGGAGATCAATAGCGAAGTAGATGAACGCTATCACTTAGAGAAGTCTACTCGTGCCGCCGCTAAATACTTGCGCTCCTTACGGCAACGTTTTGGTAGTTGGGCGAATGCCGCTGCAGCCTACAATATGGGTGGAGGCAACATGAACAAACGCCTTCGTGAGCAAGAAGCCGATAACTACTTTGAATTGAACTTGAACGAGGAAACCTCCCGATACTATTTCAGGTTGGTGGCCATCAAGAATATTTTAGAAAACCCAAGGGCTTTTGGATTCTACCTCGACAAGGAAGATTATTACAAGCCACTGGATGACTACACTACCGAAGAAGTCAGCGAAGCAATAGAGAGCTGGGGAGGATTTGCCAAAGAAAGAGGCATCAGTTATCGGATGTTGAAGGTGTACAACCCCTGGTTAATCGATAGCAAGCTGACAAACAGAGCAGGGAAGACCTACGAAATTCGTCTCCCTCGCCAATAAGCTATTATCTTACCCAAACGAAAAAGCGGACCAACAACCAACGGTGGCTGTTCGTCCGCATAATTAAGTACTTAAAAGACTAGTAAGATTCTTTAAGCACGGTGTAGGATATACACCAGAGCAGAAGAATTTAACTGTTTTGGAAGTCAGGTGATCATCGTGTTTGCTGCAGTATTGCTAAACTGGTATCCGTTCGACAAACGGGGACAGTTGCCAACTGATACGATACAGCCTCAGTTGAAATAGCGCGTTTATACTGCAGTTAATGGTAACTGCTTGCTCATGTATATCCACTTGCGATATTAGGGGCTATGCAGGAAAAAGCGTGAAAAAGAGTGTGAAAAGAGTGTGAAATCCCGGTTTTCGCGGGAAAAACGCCCTAGTTATGAAAAAACAGCCGCCTTTCAGGATTGGTCAGTTTATTGTTGAACCGGAGCGCTACAGCATGCGCAGCGGGGCACAGACCATCGATGTCAGTAAGCGGCTGATGCAATTACTTCTCTTTCTTGCTGCCCGTCCTGACGAGGTCGTTACCAAGGAAGCCCTTCTCGACAATATCTGGCCGGGTGTAATGGTCAGCGATGATACCATTCGGAAATCTATATCCGATTTGCGGATCCTTTTCCAGCAACATGACGGCTCCATTGAGATCGAATCCATCCGTGGTGTTGGGTATCGGTTACTAAGCCCCGTCGAGCCAGTGAAGGCTCCATTGGAAGTAGGCAATGTAAAACTGCTTTGGTCTATCGGTTTCCTATTGGCGTTTGCGCTAATGGCTTTGAGCTATTGGTCTGTCATGCAAGAGCAAGTGCAGATCCGCATTGACAACACCTTGAACCGTGCGGATGTAACCACCTCCGTCCGTTGGTCGGAGGACCAGGAGAAAATGGCCTTCGTTCAACATCTTGAAGACCAGCAAGCACTCTTCTTCCAAGAAAAGGGCAAGCGCGAGCTACCGCTCATGAAATCAGCTACGGCCCTGCGTCCGGAAGCAGCTTTTTCGCCGGATGGCAACGCACTTATTTATCTGGACCGACAAGGAGCGGATAAAATACTTAAGCTACGCACGCTGGAAGAAGAGACGGAGGTACAACTACAACAGTTGGAAAGTACTCCAGAGCTCTCTTCGCTCGATTGGTCTCCAGATGGTCAGTTAATTGTTTGGTCGGAAGCGAATACCGGACGGCCTTTTCAATTGCATACCTCTGCCCCGATCCGTATGAACAAGACGGCATTGACCTATCCACCGGCAGACTTTATTGGCGACATGCAAGCACGCTTCTCCCCTTCTGGGCAGCAAATGTGTTTTATTCGTTACTCAACACCAGTGGCCTCCTACGAGGATATTCTTCCGGGCTTGGGTCAGCTTTACGTTAAAGATCTCATCAGTGGCGCTGAGATACCACTCCTTGAACGAGAAATGGTGCTGGGAGGTGTAGAATGGCTTAATGAAAACACCCTGGCCTACATCGCTAGAGATTTCTACACCTTTGGCATTCATACGATCCATCTTGAAAGCCGGGAAAAGAATACGATCTACACCAGTGCTCGCACGCTGCGACACTTAGAAGCCTGGCAAGATTTCCTCTGGACGGAGGAGTGGCAGGAGAATTATACCTTCCAACAGTTTGCCGCTAAGTCCGGCCAGACTACTTCAGCTTTCGATACGCCTTTGAAATGTTGGCACCCAGCTTATAGCCCGGATGGTCAGCAATTGGTGTTTGTTACGAAGGGGGAACAAGCCTATGAGCTTCGCGTCCGTCAGATAGCCTCTGGCCAGGAACAAGTCCTCTTTGCCGCACCAATGTTGATTCAGTCACCACAATGGTCCCCGCAGGGCGATGCCCTCGTATTTATGCTGGAAGGTAGCGAAGCCGGTGTCTGTACATTTGAATTTAGCAACCGCCGAATTACGCCTTTGACTAAAGGTGAATATCCTACCTGGAGTATGGATGGTGATGCTGTACATTACGTCGCTGAGCAAGATGGTCAGCGACAAGTATTCCGTCAGTCCACCAGCATTGGAAGTGAAGCAGTACCACTATTTGCCTTACCGGCGAACAGAGTGTGGGCCTATCAAAACGACTGGTTATTCAGCCATGTTTCTGAACCAGGTCTCTGGTTGTACCGGAGTGATAGCAAAGCGATCGAGCAGATCGTGCTAGACTTCCACCCTGCTGATACGCCCAATTGGCTACTTACAGGCAATGAGCTGTACTACTGGAGCAGAGATGCCAACAACCTACCGACCGTACAGCATCATGACCTATCAAACGGCGTTTCTAATACCGTGTTCCAGTTAGAGCAAGAACTACCATTCGACTATTCTGGCTTTGCCGTGCAATCGGGTGAAGACACCGTACTCTTCCCTGCTGAACAGAAGGTGGAGAACAAGCTCGTGCCCGTTCCTATTGAAGGAAATAAATAGCTAACCTTACTCCCCTCTTAATTGCTCCGCTGGATTCACCCATGCTGCCCGCAGCGCATGATAACTGACCGTAATAAAGGCGACGCCTAAGCCTACGATCGCTGCTAGCGGGAATGTCCACCAACTCAACTTCACTTGGTAGGCGTAGTCCTGAAGCCAGTAACGAATTCCCCACCATGCCAGTGGAAGGCCAATCACCACCGCAATCACGATAAGCTTGAGGAAATTACTACTCAACAGCAGTACCAAGCGTGTGGTACCAGCTCCTAAAATTTTGCGAATACTGATTTCGCGATTTCTCAACTGCGCTGCGTAGGCTGCCAAACCAATCAGGCCAAGGCAAGCAACAAGTATAGTCAAGAGCGTAAACAGAATAAGCATTTGTGCGAATTGCTGATCACTGGCGTATTGCTGGGCGAACTGCTCGTCCAAGAAGGTGTAGGAAAAGCCATTCCCGGGAAAGTGCTCGTCATAAAGCGCCTGTACCTGCGGCATAGTCGCCTCTACTTGATTGGCAGCCAGGCGGACGGAGATGGCATTGTTCGTACTGTACAGCGGCTGCAGTATCATCGGGTCAATTGTACTGTGCAATGACAATTGATGGAAATCTGGCACTACGCCAATAATGGTCCATTCCTTACCATAAGTATCAACGACTTGCCCGACGGCAGACTCATTATCCTTGAAGCCCAATGTCTCTACGCCCGTCTCATTGATCAAGACATGCTGTACCTCATTGAAATCAGCGCTGTGATCTTGAGGTTCAAAAGGACGGCCGGCCAAAATATCCAGCTCGTAGGTGTTCGTATAGTTGTGGTCTACGTGAATAAAACCGAAGGTGTAATTGCGATCATCTTCCGCTGCAGGTACCGTTAATCCAAAAATACGGCCGATGCCATTGCCAGGAACTCGGCTCGAGGTACAGGCCGCTTGTACCGCAGGCAATCCGGTAAGCCGCTCTTTGAATACCTCCATACGACCGATAAAGGTGTTATCCCACTGCGAGAGGTCAGGGCTTTGAATCAACATCACCTGATCGATATTGAGGCCCAGCTCTTTTTGTTGCATGAATTGGATCTGGTTGTACACCAGTATCGTTCCGGCAATCAAGGCAATAGATGCCGTAAACTGGAAAACGATCAGCCCTTGCTGCAAACGCTTACCACGCCCTTGGCCACCAAAGTAGCCCTTCACTACCGTGGCCATCTGCTGAGAGCTCAACACCCACGAAGGATAAAGCGCTGAAAGCAGCAAGCCCGTTGTAGTAAGCGCTAGGCCGGTAATCCATAAGCCTGGATGATCCTGTAGCACCTCTACTAAACTTACGGTAGACAAGTCTACACTCAGTTGCTGTTCAATTAGGGGAGTTACAGCACCTAGCAGAACTACTGCTAAGCCCAAACTGAGGACATTAGCCAGCAATGCCTCCACAAAGAACTGCCCCACTAGCTGCCGTGTACTTGCACCCACCACCTTTCGAACGCCCACTTCCTGCGCACGTTCCAGTGCACGTGATGCAGTGAGGTTCGCATAGTTGATCCAGGCTATCAATAGGATGAAGAAGGCAATGAGCAGTAATGCCCAAATGGAATTACCGTTGGCTTTTCGTGCCCAGTCGTATTCTAAATCGCTAGAATAGAGGTGAGCATCCAAGACGGGTTGTAGATAAAAGACCTCGTTTGCTCCCGATACTTCATCGCCGCGAAAATAGCGATCAGAGAAGTCAGCGAGCTTGGTTTCGAAAGCTTTAGGATCCGTTCCTGGTGCCAATTCCAGATAATGATAGAAATCAGACCAGGTCCAGCTTTGATCTACATCCGGTCCCCAAGCTTCTATCAAGGTTTGGTAGGAAATCAGGACTTCAATATCCAGATGGGAATTTGAAGGCACATCAGCTATTACACCTGTGATCGTGAAGGGGAGTGAATCGCCATCTACCTCAATGAGTTCTCCCAGTGCTCGATGGTAATCAGAAGATTTTAGACCGAACCACTCTTCGATAAAACTAGCGGTAATCACAGCTTGGCGGCTACGTGCCAATAGACTATCATTAGCAGCAGCTAATACTGGAAAATCAAAGACCTCTAAAAAGGCATGATCCACATAGTATACACCTTCTACTTGATGCAATTCGCCATCAATGGGCTTGATCCATTCGCCACCGCCACCGAAGAAGCGGGTAGCGTTCGTTACTTCGGGATAATCATTTAAGATAGTAGGCCCCACTGTCGGGTAGGTAATAGGCCCTTTCTGCACCATTTCGCCGTTCTGGTAGCGTTCATTGATAACCCGATAGATATTATCGGCATTCGCGTGAAACCGGTCAAAGCTCAGTTCAAAGCCAATGTAACGCAACAGCAGTAGGCAGGCTGCCATACCCATGGCTAGCCCAAAGAAATGGATAAAGGTGTAGCCCGGTCGGCGGCGGGCATTTCTCAAAGCGATCTTAAGATATTGAAATAGCATAAGTCAGGTGATTTCTACTTTAAAATAACCAAGGCCTGTGCCACAATAAGTAAAGCACTGTAAATCAATATTTTGCAAAATTCAACGACTCCACGCGGGTGTTCAGAATAGAAAACAAGTGTTCATAATCGTACAATGTTTGTTCAAGCACGAACAGCAAAAGGGCTACTGGGCGGATATTAAGCCTTTGGTAAACAGCTCGTTAGCGCTTTTGGCATGTGTCTTGCCCAAGAATTGAATAGTAGGCCAAGAAATCACCCGCTGTGTTTTCAGCATCATTGGCCCGATTTTTCAAAAGCTGTTATTTATCTTGGAACTCAAAGATCAATCAATGATACAACTCACCGACCTGGAAAAATCCGTACGCAACGGCTTACAAAAGGTATGGCTGCTCAACCAAATCAACCTGGAAATCAAAGAAGGGGAATTTGTAACCATCATGGGACCAAGTGGTGCTGGTAAAACTACCCTACTCAATATCCTTGGCATGCTCGATGGTGCCAGTGGTGGCTCCTATAACTTTCTTGGCGAGCCCGTACATAAGCTCAATGAACGCAGTCGCAACGACCTGCATAAGCAGTATATGGGATTCGTATTCCAGGCTTACCACCTAATAGACGACCTTACGGTTTACGAAAACATTGAGACTCCTCTACTCTACCGTAACGTAAAGACGAAGGATCGCAAGAGTATCGTTGCCGATATGCTAGATCGCTTCCAGATTGTAGGCAAGAAAGACCTATTTCCAGAGCAACTCTCTGGTGGGCAACAACAGCTCGTGGGTGTGGCTCGTGCCATTGTACATAAGCCACGTTTGCTACTAGCAGACGAGCCGACCGGTAATCTCCATACTAAACAGGGAGAGCACATCATGGATCTTTTCAAAGAGCTCAATGATGAAGGTGTGACCATCATCCAGGTGACACATAGTGAAAAGAATGCTCAGTATGGCAACCGGATTATCGAGTTGGTGGATGGTAATATTAAAGAGGACATCAGCTTGTAATTGATATCTTGCTGCGTAATTAAGGACTATGCTTTACCGCTTTCGGACTATTCTCGTCATCAGGGTACTTTTGCTTACACTCGGTATTTACGGAGTGTTGGCTTCCTGGGATGATAATTCTCTGCTGGCGTTCCTATCCGGATTACTCGCGCTGGGCAGCTTGGTCTCTATCGTCTATTTGGTTGATCAAACGAACCGAGACCTCGTTGGCTTCCTCACTTCAATCAAGTACAACGATTTTACCGCTACGTCTTCCGCTGCGCACCGCGGTGCCTCTTTCGGAGAACTCTACGATGCTTTTAACCTCATTAACCGAAAGTTTCAGGAGGTGCGAGCGGACAAGGAGGCTAATCACCAATTTCTGCAAACTATCGTTGAGCAGATAGAAGTGGGCCTCTTGTGCTATAATGAAGCAGGAGAGGTAAGGCTGATGAACAAAGCCCTGCAGCGCATGCTGCACAAATCCTTCCTGCTGCACATTGATAGTCTGGAGCAGGTAGATGCCAAGTTATTAGAAGCCATCAAAGCCAGCCGGGAGGGAAAACGCGATCTGGTAAAGATTACGGTAGAGAACCGCCTATTACAATTAGCGGTCCTAACCAGCGAACTCCGCCTGCAGGACGAGCGCCTCTTCTTGGTAAGTATTAAGAACATCCAAAACGAATTGGAAGAGCAGGAGCTAGTGGCCTGGCAGAAATTGATCCGTATTCTGACCCACGAGATCATGAACTCCGTTGCTCCAATCACCTCTTTAAGTGGCACTATTGACGCCATGTTGGAAGAGAGTGATACTCCTGATGCCCAAACATTAGATGATGTGCGGCAATCGGTAAGAGTCATTCAGCGGCGCGGTGAGGGGCTGCTAGCGTTCACGGAAACGTACAGAAGCCTTACTCGAATTCCACCGCCTAACTTCCGCGAGGTATCCGCCAATCAACTCATGGAGCAGGTGGCTAAGTTATATGGCCCTAAAGCCGAAGAGCAAGGCATACAACTTCAACTCCACCAATACCCTGCTGATGTCATTCTTCAAGCTGACCCACATCTCTTAGAGCAGGTCGTGATTAACATTACCAAAAACGCCCTCGATGCTTTAGCAGAAAGGGAGGATGGCGTTATCCATTTACACGTCAATCGCAATAAACAAGGTCAGGGTATACTCCAGGTAGCCGATAATGGTCCTGGCATTCCAGCCGAACAGCTGGAACAAATCTTCGTTCCCTTCTTCACCACCAAGCCTACTGGCTCTGGGATCGGTCTAAGTTTATCCCGTCAAATTATCCGCATGCACAAAGGCTCTATCGAAGTGCAGTCTGTGGAAGGGGAAGGTACGGTCGTACAATTGTTGTTTTAAGGCTCACTGCGTTCGCGGGGGTAGCTCATCACAGTCGCAGGGGACTCGCTCACGCTCGTGGGCAGAACTGAACTGTCATTGGCCGACAGTGTAATTGTCTCAGTCAGGACGCCTAAATCGGTTCCATTACTCATTTCATGCATGCTAGGGGAAATTTGTACAAGTTGCCAGGAAAATCATCCTAACACTTCCCTTGTTTGGGGCTGCACCTTTGTAGCGTAAGATTTGAAAACAGTCTTTAATCAAAAAAACCAAAACATAACATGAGTGCTTTTCAAGTTCCAACCCGCGAACAAGTATCCCCAAACAACCAAGCGATCTTTGACCAACTAGAAAAAGGCTTGGGCTTCGTACCTAACCTATATGCCACCTTTGCCTACAGCGACACCGCCCTTGGCGACTACTTGACCCTACAAAACCGCAAAAGCAGCCTTAAGGCAAAAGAACGTGAGGTAATCAATCTGGTAGTAAGCCAAGTAAATGACTGTGCTTACTGCTTGGCGGCCCACACTGCCCTAGGAAAAATGAACGGCTTCACCGAGGAGCAAATCCTAGAGCTTAGTACCGGCGCTGCTTCTTTTGACAACAAACTAGATGCATTGGCCCGCTTCGTTAAGGACACGACTATCCAGCGCGGTAAGCCTACTTCTGAAAGTGTAGAGAATCTATTGGCTGCCGGCTACGACAAAGGCAACCTGGTAGATATCCTAGTTGTGATCGGTGACAAAATTATCAGCAACTTTTTGCACGGCGTAACGCAAATCCCAGTGGATTTCCCTGCCGCTGCAGAACTAGAAGCTGCAACGATATAGTGTGATCAGGAGTGTAAACGAGTCCTCTTTCAGTCCGCTGGAGGAGGATTCTTTTTTACAGCCTCGGCCCACTTGATAGTGCTCGTCAAAAATTAATCTCCCTCTTTTCATTCAGCCTTTTGGCTTGAATAAGCTCCTTAAACAGTCGCTTAATTCTGCGCCAAAATTCTGACCACGAAGTAGCAGCGAAGCTAACTCGGGAATTAATTATTCGACTGCTATTAACCACTAAACCAAATGACCATGAAATACTTCTGCATTACCCTACTATCTGCCCTAACCCTAACTGCTTGTATCCAAGACGACATCGTTTTTGACACCGTCGATCCAGAGGTGCGTATTTCTCGCGCTGTGGATACCATTGCTATTGATAGCAGTTACCAATTCGAAGCGGTTTACCTAAACAATGTCGGCGTAGCTGAGCTGGTAGATATCCTCTGGGAAAGTAGCGCACCGGATGTCATCAGTATCGACAATAATGGGCTGGCTAGTGCTTTGCAAACTGGGTCTGCCACCATTAGCGCTAGCTTCAGTGATGGCACCACCTTGGTAAGAGATGAAGTAGAAGTTCACACTGGCGAAGAGACCGTAGCCCAAGCCATTGAGCGCAGTGGAGTAATACAAACGACTACCTTCTACCAGCTTGAAGGCAACTTCACCATTGAGCAAGTAGATAATGACCTGCTAATAGAAATCGCGGATGACTACGTAGCCTCCAGTGCATTACCTGGCTTGTATTTGTACCTCACTAATAACCCTACCACCATTGCCAATGCCCTTGAAGTAGGTCCTGTGCAAGTTTTTGAAGGAGCCCACTCCTATACCATCCCGAATGTGAACATCAATACCTACAATTACCTGCTGTATTTCTGCAAGCCCTTCACAGTGAAAGTCGGCGATGGACTGATCGAATAACTCCCCACACAAAACCAAAACCATGAAAAAGCAAATTTTCCTGATCACCGCCAGCATACTCCTTTCCTTACAAGTACAAGCAGGTGGCCCCTGGCCGCAAGCAGCTGGCAATGGCTTCTTCAAGTTATCAGAATGGTGGATCGTCTTTGACCAGCATTATACGGATGAAGGCAGGATCGACCCCAATGTTACCACCGGCATCTTTAACACCAGTTTTTACGGCGAGTACGGCATCACAGATCGTTTTACGGGTATAGTGAACGCCAATTTGTTCAGTCGAAACTACATGAACAATCTTGTTTCTAATACAACGGGTGAAACACTCCAGGCGGGCGAAGCCATTAATACTATTGGAGACATTGACATAAGCCTCAAGTACGGCCTCACGGCACCTGGGAATCGGTTCCCGCTGGCGGTAACGCTTACCCTAGGACTACCTACCGGAAAGGTTGGCGGCGGCACACAAGGCAACCTACAAACTGGTGACGGAGAGTTCAATCAGATTCTACAAATAGACGGAGGTACCAGCTTTAAGCTAGGCCGGAACACCAACAGCTACGTAAGTGGATACTTGGGCATCAATCACCGTACTAAAGGCTTTTCGGAAGAACTACGTTATGGACTAGAATGGGGAATTGGATTGATGGAAAGTAAATTCTGGCTCATCGGCCGACTCAACACCGTGGAGTCTTTCAAAAACGGAGATACTGCAGCCAATACCACTAATACCAGCATTTTTGCAAACAATACAGAGTTTGCGGGTGTTGCGCTCGAAGCGAACTATTACTTAACGGATCGCTGGGGTATTTCTGCATCGATGGCCGGGGCGTTCCGCGGAGAGATTATCGCAGCAGCACCATCCTACTCCTTCGGCGTATTTTATGATCTGCGTCGATAGACAAGGATTCATCGCCAATTCATCAAAATCACACAAAGCGCAAAACCAAAATACATCATGAGAATTGTTTCCTATTTATTCATCCTGAGTGGCCTATTTGCCATCACGGCATGTGGCCCAGAAGGCACCAACGAGACCGCTGATAAAGCTATGGCTGAAGTAGCTACTATGCCTGAAACGGAGCAGCCCGCAGGGTTTGCAGAAAGCGTTGAGCAGGCGCATGCTAAAGATGCCTTTAAAGCATATGAGGCCATTCAATTTGACATCCAGCTTTTCTTCGGTGGTCGCGAACGCCTGAATGGTACATTAACGCTTAGTACTGATTCCCGTCAAGGGCTTATTGCTACTAAAGAAGGAAAGAAGATCTACTTCCAAGACGATAAGATTTACTTTGCTCCCGATACTGAGAACGTAGCAGGTACTCGTTTCTCCGCATATACCTGGCCTTACTTTTTCATGCTTCCATACAAGCTCAATGATCCGGGCACTGTTTGGAACGACTACCCAGACAAAAGCATGAATGGGGAGAATTACCTCACCCACAAACTAAGTTTCGAGCCTGGCACGGGTGATGCTCCTGATGATTGGTATGTCGTGTATGCGGATGAGGAAAGTGAGCTATTGCAAGTAGCCGCATATATCGTTACCGCTGGCCAGAGCCAGGAAGAAGCAGAAAAAGATCCACACGCTATCGAATACCTGAAATACGAGGCCGTGCAAGGTATTCCAATTGCCACTGCTTGGAAATTCTGGGGCTGGCAAGCCGATCAAGGTCTAACTGACCAGCTTGGTGAAGCTCAACTCAGCAACATACAAATGCTCAAAGAAACAGGAGAAGTGTTTACACCTCCGACTGACTTCATAGAAGGATAAAATGACAAAGCCGCTGCGATATGGAATCACAGCGGCTTTGTTTTTTCTATTGCTTAGTGCTATGTCTCAACAGCTTCTCCCGCGAACAATGGGAATTTCGCCATGTGCATATTAATTGCCTCACGTACTTTGGCAATCTGAGTGCTATCCTCAGGATTACTGAGCACTGCATCGATCCATTCAACTGTTTGTAGGCAGTCATCTTCCATAAAGCCACGAGTCGTTACTGCCGCTGTACCAACACGAATACCGCTAGTCACCATGGGTGATTCTGTATCGAATGGTACCATGTTCTTGTTCACCGTGATATCTGCCTCGCCAAGCGCTGCTTCTGCTATCTTACCGGTCACTCCTTTAGAGCGCAAGTCGATCAACATGAGGTGGTTGTTCGTACCACCGCTGATAATCTTATAGCCACGGTCTACAAAAGCCTGCGCCATTACCTGGGCATTCTTAATCACCTGTTGTCCGTAATCTTTGAAACTTGGTTGTAGACACTCACCAAAAGCAACCGCTTTTGCAGCAATTACGTGCTCTAGTGGGCCACCTTGCATACCTGGGAAAACTCCGCTATTCAGCACAGCTGACATTTTCAATGGGTTACCTTTTCTGGTAGTACGCCCCCAAGGGTTATCGAAATTCTTACCCATCATGATGATACCACCACGTGGTCCACGAAGTGTCTTGTGGGTGGTAGAAGTAACAATATGACAATGCTGTAGTGGATCATTCAAGAGACCCGTTGCAATCAAGCCTGCAGGGTGAGCGATGTCAGCTAGTAGTAGTGCTCCTACCTCATCAGCTATTTCGCGGAAACGCACATAATCCCAATCACGAGAGTAGGCAGACGCACCACAAATGATCAGTTTGGGCTTCACTTCACGAGCCTTAGCTGCCACTTTATCCATATCAATCAGCCCTGTATCCTCTTCTACACCATAAAAATGAGGCTTATAAACTTTACCACTGAAGTTAACTGGAGAACCATGTGACAAGTGTCCACCGTGGGCCAAGTCAAATCCTAGAATAGTATCACCTGGTTGCAGAACCGCTAGAAATACAGCGGCATTTGCTTGTGCACCAGAGTGAGGTTGTACGTTAGCATACTCGGCACCAAAGAGCTCTTTCAAGCGGGCAATAGCCAGACGCTCTACCTCATCGACCACCTCACAGCCACCGTAATAGCGGCGACCAGGGTAACCTTCGGCATATTTGTTCGTCAAAACACTACCCATGGCACGCATTACTGCCGTGCTGGTGAAGTTTTCGGAAGCAATGAGTTCTACGCCTTTAAGTTGGCGTTCTTTTTCTTTTTGGATGAGATCAAAAAGCTGGGTATCCGTAGCCATTTTGCTAGTCGTGATTATAAGGGATTCAAACTCCTTGATAAATCTTATGTTGCGGGACCATCAAAATGAAAATCACAGTTGCAATCGTTAGATTTTCATTGCATTTTGGGCCACTCCAGAAAATTTGTCAAAGAAGGAAAATTAAGAATAACATAAATAAGGCACGAAGGTACAATATTTTGCCTTGGCCATGCCTTTATAATGGTGCTGAAGGAAGTCAGATCAGCGTTTATTTACAAATTGCAAACATTGTTCTTTAGCTTTGCAAACTTCATTCGAGTTCTGGCTGTTTTTGATTTTTAACCAACCAAAACCTATCGGTCTATGCCGCAAACGGCACCCACACTTAAAGATTTGTTTTTTCACAGTCTTTTGCTGTTTATTCTCGGGGTGCTCATTCCGAGCGAAGGCCACGCTCGAATTGATCGCTTGCGTGCCACTTGGCGAAGTGATCCTGCCACAAGCATGGTCATTGGTTGGGATCAAGTAACCGGCGGTAGACCAATTTTATATTACGACAAAACGGACCACGGCCAGAACGCTGGTTCCTATCGCTTTCAAGCTCCTCCAACCTGGGCCAACCAACACAAGGCCATGAACAATGTATTTGTTCGTCTTGAGGGCTTGGAACCTAACACCGTCTACTACTTTATAGTACAAGACACGGAAGGTGTTAGCAAGCGCTATTCTTTCAAAACTGCTCCTGGCGACGCTAGTCAACGACTCTCCATTATTGCGGGTAGTGATTCGCGCAACCACCGGATGGCACGTTGCGATGCCAATCGGTTAGTAAGTAAACTACGACCTCACTGTGTAATGTTCGGTGGCGACATGACCGACGACGACTCCGACCAGGAATGGAGGGAATGGTTCGACGATTGGCAACTCACCATCGGAAGTGATGGCCGCGTATTTCCAATCATACCTGCGCGGGGTAACCACGAGGCAAATAATGCCACACTGGTCAACTGTTTTGATGTACCAAGCCCGAATGTGTACTACGCGCTAAGCTTAGGTGGTAATCTCCTTCGACTATATACTTTGAATACTCAGATACCAGGCGGCGGAGAGCAACGCGATTGGCTGGGTCGAGACCTACAAGCTAACCAACGTGCAATCTGGCGCATGGCGCAATATCATCAGGCCATCCGTCCGCACAATGCCGCTAAGCAAGAACGAGAAGAACTCATCGTTCAGTGGGCTACCCTCTTTCATAAGTACAAGGTGCAGCTCGTGATGGAGTCCGATGCACACGTGGTTAAGACAACTTGGCCTATTCGTCCTAGTAGAGAAGCTGGCAGCCATGAAGGTTTCATTCGTGATGACCTCAGAGGAACCATCTACATGGGAGAAGGTGGCTGGGGAGCTCCCTTAAGAGCTAATGACGATCCTAAGCCCTGGACAAGAAGCTATGGACGCTTCAATCAGTTCAAGTGGATCTTTGTCGATAGAGATAAAATCGAAGTACGTACGATCAAAACAGAAGGCTCCACTCGAGTCGCTGAAGTATCGCCTGACAATATTTTCGAACCACCTTATGGCCTCGTGATTTGGAGCCCGAAAGAAGGAGATGTCGTACGAATCATGAATCCGAATGCACGTCCAAGACCACAGCAGGGCGCTCCGGGGGCAATTGCTCAAAATAATCCTGGAGGGATTCAAGATATCTCGCCAGACGCCAACGGCAACGTGCATATTGATTACAACCTTACGGAATTATCCCAAGTACAAATCATCCTCATCAATAACCAGATGCAGGAAATGGCACGCCTAGAGTATAAGGCACAGACACCGGGGCCATATAAGAAATCGCTCGATCTGAGCAAGGCGCCGCCCGGAAGCTACAACCTGATTGTGAAGGCTAATAATAGGCTAAATAGCAGGTTTGTGGTGAAGATTCCTTAGGGGGGTAGTTAGATTAGTTGAGTTAGTTGGGTTAGTTGGGTTAG
>ENA-UENT01000090-UENT01000090.1-marine-metagenome-genome-assembly--contig:-NODE-90-length-73414-cov-10.980458_pt1 | contig 73414 bp, 62 predicted proteins | sample MGYA00237879_ERZ529330 | MGnify/ENA primary metagenome ERZ529330 (study PRJEB26372, sample SAMN05368345) | marine metagenome | biome: cultured habitat; feature: ocean water; material: water; isolation... | reverse complement strand
TGCTGTGGCAAACCACTTAATCGTCAGTATATTTCCTAATAATTCAAGACCTTTGCGCAAAACCGGAATTATGAAGCAACGGATACTCATGATGATAATCGCCGCGCTGAGCGTGGCAGGGCTACAAGCCCAGGGCACCGTATACGGCATCAAGGGTGGATTCACCCTGGCTACACAACAGTGGGACGCCATCAATACCAATGCCCTGATTTTGCCTCAGGGCGATTTTTTTATTGAAGATGTGCCGGAAAGCAATGCATTCTCGCTCTTTGCTTCTCTGGGCTACCACCCAAAGGGCAGTGCTCTGCGGAACCGCTTTTTCAATAACGTCCTCAACGGGCAGCTCACCCGCGTGCCACCGGAGCGCTTCATTTTCCACAACGCCTCTCTGGTGCTGGGCGCCAAGCAAAAGTTTGACATCGGCAGGGGGGAAAGCCGTTTTTTCTACTCCATCGGTGTACGGGCGGATTATACCTTTGACACCAACCTGAATGAATTTGATGAGATTAACAATTTCTTCTTCTCTACGCTTCCGGTCAATGACCCCACCTACATCCGGGAGTTCAACTACGGGGTGACGATAGGCGGCGGTATGGAGTACAACCTTGGTGATTTTGTCGGCATGTCACTGGAACTCAACCTCCACCCGGACTTTTCGTTCCAATACGAGCAACCGGAGATTGGGAATGTAACCGACCCCTTCACCGGCAACCAAACTACGATACCGGAGCGGCAAATCCGAAATATTGCCTTTGAGGTGAGCCTTGGGTTTCGCTTCCTTCGTGAGATAGTTTATATCGACTAACAGATTCTTCCATTCAACCATACACATGCGACTCAGAAGCGACGGGCTGGAAAAAATTTACGGTAAGCGAAAAGTAGTCAAGGGCGTTTCCCTCGAAGTTAATCAGGGGGAAATCGTCGGGCTGCTGGGGCCGAATGGTGCCGGGAAGACGACCACGTTTTACATGGTGGTCGGCTTCATCAAGCCTAATGTCGGACAGGTATTCCTGGAGGGGGACAACATCACAGACCTGCCCATGTACAAGCGGGCACAGCGGGGCATCGGCTACCTCCCGCAGGAGCCTTCCGTTTTCCGCAAACTTAGTGTGGAAGACAATATCGCCGCCGTGCTGGAAATGATGCCCTACCCCAAAGCCGAGCAAAAGGAACGCCTGGAAAGCCTGATCAGTGAGTTTGGCCTGGAGAAGGTCCGCAAAAGCCGGGGGGACACCCTTTCTGGCGGTGAACGCCGCCGTACCGAAATAGCCCGTGCCCTCGCTACCGATCCTAAGTTTATCCTGCTGGATGAGCCTTTTGCCGGTATTGACCCCATTGCCGTGGAGGACATTCAGTACATCGTAGCCAAACTAAAGACCAAGAACATCGGCATTCTCATCACCGACCACAACGTGCAGGAAACCCTCTCCATTACCGACCGGGCCTACCTCATGTTTGAGGGGAATATCCTCAAGGCCGGCACAGCTGAAGAACTCGCTGCCGATGAGATGGTCCGTAAGGTCTACCTCGGTAAGAACTTTGAACTCCGAAGAAAAGTCATCGACCTCAATGAAGAACGCTAGTTTAGTCTTCTTAATACTGAGCGTTTTGCTCTGGTCGTCCTGCGAGTCTCAGGAAACGGGCATCCGGCTGACTTCCAGTGAGCGCATCCGTATTGACAGCCTGGCCAAGAAGCAGATTGACAGCCTTGTGCCCGTATTGGACAGCCTGTGTACGGTAAATAAGGACAAATTGATTGAGCAGGCGCTGGATTCCATCATTGAATTGCGACAGCAGGAAGAGCAGACCCTTCGCGAGCGTATCATGCGAAAACAGCAACAGCAATGAGCAGACTTTCCATTCTCCTCGCTCTGACCGCCTTCCTCGCCTCCTCCTGCGGCGAAGATAACCGCAACCGGATTGCAGTAGAAAAGATGATTCAGGAAGAGGTCACTCAGCGTGTCGCCACTTACCGGGAAAACCGCACCCAGCGCTGTTATCAGGATGCCGTTAAGGAAGCCAGCTCCCTCGCGGATTCCATCCTGCTGCTGCAGGCCCGCCTGAACCGGGATACCGCTTCCAAACCTCCGCGGCCCACCCGCCCGGAGCGGCCCGCTGCCAAAAAACTGCGCGATTCCCTATTGAAGGTCGCCCCACTGCTCTCAGAAGACAGTATCCTCAAGCTCCTGAGGCTGGATTCACTGCAGCGGGACTCCCTGCAGCCTGATACCATCGGGGCGCCTCTCAATCAGTAGGGCCCGCGTTCCGGTAAAAGTATTTGTATAGCTTTTCATTCAGCTTGCCCACAAGGCGCAGTGCATCAAACTCATCCTGATCTTCCCGTGGAAAAATACTGCCCCAGAACTTCTGAAAGTCATTCAAGCGCTGGTAGTACGGAAAAGGCGGAGGAGGGCTTTTCAGCCCCTCGCCCAGTATAACCATAGCTTCCACCCCATCGGAGTAGTCCTTGTTGGTCCTGCCAAAGCTGAGGATGAATGCCGGTTTTTGCTCCAGCGTAATGCTCGCGTCCGGCTCCAGGTCTGCATTCAGCAGATGCCCCTGAAAATTACCGGCTTTAAGTTCAGGCGTGAAGTAATCGTAGGTGAACCGAATGTCCGAAAAGTCATACGACTCCCGGAATGCCCGGTACATGTTATTGTTGAAAGTCCGGGTCTCTTCCCGGGTGGCCGCCAGTTCTTTTTCCAGCCATTTGGCCCGCCGGTTCGTATTGTCGTCATTTTCCAGCGCATCCTGCAGGGCTGTCATTTTGCGCTGATTGGACGGCAGGCGGATGATCAGGGTGCCGTTGCGCAAGTCTTTGATAGCCGCAACCGGAGCACTTACAGGAACGGCTGTGGTATCCTGAGCGTACGAAACGATGCCAAAAGCCATAAGTGCAAGCAGTAGCGTCAATCTGGAAAGCATAGTGAAATGTTTAATGTTAAAAAAGTATTATTTACCGGACAAAATTGAGCCTTTTCGCTTAAGTAATTGTATTAAGTGGCTGATCTTGCGAATTTAGGGCAAGGACCCGAACACCCTGCCCTATTGTGTGAAAAAATTAGCAACTTTGCAGACCTGAACAACGAAATGACCATGCAATCAGTAGACATTGAAGCCCTCAATCAGCAAATTTACCTGGACAGCGCTTTTGTAGACCGACTGAACCAGGAAACCGCGCAGGTGATCGTGGGGCAAAAGCATATGCTGAACCGCTTGCTCCTGGGACTGCTCACCAAAGGGCACGTCCTTCTGGAAGGCTTGCCGGGACTTGCCAAAACGCTGGCGATTAAGACCCTTTCTCAGGCTATTGATGCCCGGTTCAGCCGTATTCAGTTTACGCCCGACCTGCTGCCGGCTGATATCATCGGTACCATGATTTACAATCCGCAGCAAAACGAGTTCACCGTGCGTAAAGGTCCGGTCTTTGCCAATTTTGTGCTGGCTGACGAGATCAACCGGGCGCCTGCCAAAGTGCAGAGTGCCCTGCTCGAAGCCATGCAGGAGCGGCAGGTCACGATCGGCAATCAGACCTTCAGCCTGGAGGAGCCTTTTCTCGTACTGGCCACCCAAAACCCCATCGAGCAGGAAGGAACTTACCCCCTGCCCGAGGCGCAGGTCGACCGCTTCATGCTCAAGGTAAAGATTTCCTACCCCAACAAGGAGGAGGAACGCGAGATCATCCGGCGGGTACTGGGCAGCGATAACTTCGGTAAAGTCAGCCCGGTCGTGAAGCCGGAGGAAATCCTCCAGGCGCGCCAATCTGTGCGCAAGATCTACATGGATGAGAAAATCGAGCGCTACATCCTCGATATCGTTTTTGCCACCCGTGAGCCCGACAGCTATCAGCTGGGCCGCCTGAAGCCCCTGATCAGCTACGGAGGCTCGCCCCGGGCAAGCATCAACCTGGCCCTGGCTGCCAAAGCCCAGGCTTTTCTCAACCGCCGTGGCTACGTCATCCCTGAGGATGTGCGCAATGTATGCCTCGATGTCATGCGCCACCGTTTGGGACTGACTTATGAAGCCGAAGCCGAAAACATCACACAGGAAGACCTGATCAACAAAATTCTCGATACCGTAGAAGTACCCTAAATCATGGAAACCAGCGAACTGCTGAAGAAAGTCCGCAAGATTGAAATCAAGACCCGGGGGCTGAGCCGGCATCTCTTTTCCGGAGAGTACCACTCAGCCTTCAAGGGGCGGGGCATGTCTTTCAGTGAGGTTCGAGACTACCAATACGGGGACGATGTCCGCAATATCGACTGGAATGTAACGGCTCGCACCGGCACTCCTCACGTCAAAATCTTTGAGGAAGAGCGGGAACTGACCGTGATGCTGCTGATCGATATGAGCCCTTCCTCCTTCTTCGGCACCGTCAATCAGCTCAAAAACGAAATCATCACGGAAATTTGCGCCGTGCTGGCCTTTTCCGCCATCAACAACAACGATAAAGTGGGCGTGGCCTTCTTCGCCAATGAAGTAGAGCTGTTTATTCCGCCCAAAAAAGGTAAGCAGCACATCCTGCGCATTATCCGGGAGCTCATCAATTTCGAGCCTAAAGGCAAAGGCACGGAAATTGGCGCTACCCTGGAGTACTTCAACAACCTGGTCAAAAAGCGGAGCATCTGCTTCATTATTTCCGACTTTCTGTCGATGGAGTACGAACAGGCACTGCGGGTGGCTGCCCGCCGCCACGACGTGATCGGTGTGAATATCATCGACCCCCGGGAGGAAAACCTGCCGGATGTGGGGCTGATCCGGGCACAGGACGCCGAAAGTGGGGCCATACGCTGGATTGACACCTCTTCCCAACGGCTAAGGGAGGAGTACGCCCGCTGGCACCAAAACCACCTGGACTACTTCACCCAGACGTTCCGGAAAAGCGGGGCTTCCGTGGTCAATATCCGAACCAACGAATCATACGTGGATGCGCTGCACCAGTTTTTCCAACAGCGCTCCTGATCAAAAAACGCAGGGTAATTTATGATCAACCGACACCGAAATCACTGGCTGCCCCTTTTGACCCTCCTGCTCCTGGGCTGGTCTGCTTCGGCTTGGGCTCAACTCAGCATTTTGGTGGTCCTCGAGCAGGAAACCGCCTTGTTTGGCGAAGCTGTTCCCTTGCAGATTGTAGCGGTGGCCGAAGGCGGCACCACGATTGATGCCTTCGACTACCGGGCATTGGAAAATCAGGACAACATGGAAGTCCTGGACGCCAAACGCCTCGATAAAGCAGGCGAAGGCAACCGCTCCATCAGCACCCTGGACCTGAAGCTAATCTTTTGGGAAGAAGGCCGCTACACCATCCCTCCCGTCACCCTGACCTACACCACAAACGGTCAACAGGAACAAATACAAAGCGACAACGCATCCATTCTGATCCGCACCATGGATGTGGCCAGCGACACCACCCGACTGATGCCTATCAAGGATATTATTGAGGAGCCGATGACGTTGCGGGACTATGCCCCATACCTGGTGGGTATCGCTGCCCTACTCATCATCGGTTTGCTGATCTACTTTTTCCGGCAAAACCGAAAGGCTGCTTCAGCACCGCCCAAACCGCCCCGCCGCACCACCCTGCGCGCCCTGATGATGGAGCGCCTCAGCGCCCTGGAAGCAGAAAAACGCTGGCAGCAGGGCGACATCAAAGGCTACCACAGCGAACTGACCTATCAGGCCCGCTTTTACCTGGAGCGTAGGTACGGCATCCGGGCCCTGGAGTCAACCACCGACACCATCGTACAGCACCTGGAGGGCCACGCGCTTTCCGACGAACAGGTACAGACTCTGCGCAGGCTGCTGCAAACCGCCGACCTGGTCAAGTTTGCGAAAGCAGAACCGGAAGTAACCATCCATGAAGAAGCCATGCAGCGGTTGCGGCAGTTCATTCGCGATACTGATAACCCCCGGCTGATGGCCGCCATTTACGAAAGTGGCACCATTGAGACCTACGAAAAAGCGGAGGACGACAAGGAAGCATCATGAGCATATTCAGTCCCAACATAGAATTTGTCAATCCGGAGTTTTTCCTGCTGCTGCTGCTGTTGCCTGCAGTAGGCTGGTACTATTTGCGCAAGCGCTGGCAGCACTACGCGACGCTGCGTATGCCCAGCCTGGCGAGTGTGCAGGGCATGCAGTCGTGGCGGGGCAGATTGAGAGGGTTGCTGCCGGTATTCAGAGCGCTGGCTTTTACGTCGCTTGTGATCGCCATGGCCCGGCCCCAGGAAGTCCTGAAAGAGGAGGAGGTGAATGCAGAGGGCGTAGACATTATGCTTGCCATCGACCTCTCCAGCAGTATGCTCGCGCAAGATTTCGAGCCCAACCGCCTGGAAGTCAGCAAAGCGGTGGCCAGCGACTTCGTTGATAAGCGCCCGTACGACCGGATCGGGCTGGCCATTTTTGCCGGCGAGGCCTTCACCAAATGCCCGCTGACTGTTGACCACCGCATCCTGAAAGGCTTTTTGGGTGAACTGGAATGCGGGGAGTTACAGGACGGTACAGCTATTGGCATGGGGCTCGCTACGGCCGTGCGCCACCTGGAAAGCAGCGAAGCCAAGAGTAAAATCGCTATCCTTCTAACCGATGGCGTCAATAACGCAGGGTACATACAACCAGAAATGGCCGCCCAAATCGCCCAGAAACTCGGCATTAAAGTTTACACCATCGGCGTAGGCTCCACCGGTGATGCCCTGACGCCCATCAGCCGCCGCAGCGATGGCCGCTACATCTTCGGGCGGGCCCGGGTGGAAATTGACGAAGCCCTGCTGCGGGACATTGCAGAAATGACACAAGGCGCCTATTTCCGGGCCACTTCTGCGGAAAGCTTGCAGCAGATTTACGATCAGATTGACCAACTGGAAAAAAGCAAAATTGAAGTGACGGTGATCAAGCGCTACAACGAGGCTTTCCACCCCTTCGTTTTTTGGGGGCTCGTTATATTGCTGGTGGAAGCCCTGCTGCGGTATACCGTACTGCGCACGATCCCGTAAAGCCCATTTTTTGGCAAAACAACCAAGGCATGCTACAACTTGAACATCCCGAACATTTATACGCACTCCTGCTGCTGCCGCTGCTGGGCCTGTTCTTTTGGGCGGCATGGACGGCCAGGAAGCGGGCTATCGGGCGTTTTGGCAACCACAGCCTTATGGAGCAGCTCATGCCACAGGTCTCCCGCTACCGGCAGTACCTGAAATTCGGGCTGCTGATGCTCGCTGTAGCCTTGCTCGTCGTCGGCTGGGCCAACCCGCAGTACGGGGCCAAACTGCAAAAGTACAAGCGCAAGAGTGTCGACATTATCATTGCCTTTGACCTCTCCCAGAGCATGCTCGCCACCGACATCACTCCCAGCCGGTTGGAGCGGGCACGGCGCTTTGGGCAGGAACTGGTGGAAGGGCTGAGGGCCGAACGCCTTGGCATGGTCGTCTTTGCCGGGAGCGCTTTCCTGCAATCGCCGATTACCACCGACTACAACGCCATTCAGCTATCCCTGCGGTCGGCCAGCCCCGATATGATCGGCAATCAGGGCACCGCTATTGCGGAAGCCATTGAGCTGGCGGGAGAGTCTTTCGAAGACAACAACAAGAGCCACAAGGCGTTAATTATCATTACAGATGGTGAAAATCACGAAGAGGAAGCCCTGGCTGCTGCTGAAGCTGCTGCAGAGGAAGGGCTCATTCTCTACACCGTGGGAGTAGGTACGACCGAAGGAAGCTTCATTACCATCAGGCAAAACGGCCGGGAGATGTATAAGCGCGACCAACAAGGCAACCCGGTGCGCTCCCGCCTTAATGAAGCGGTCCTCCGGGACATCGCCAAAGCCGGCAATGGCAGTTATTTCAATCTCTCTGCGGGAAGCGACGCCGTAGTCAATGCCCTGAAGGAACGCATCGACAAGATGGAAAAGCGCGCCTTTGAGCAGCGTAGTTTTTCGGAGTTTGAAAGCTCTTTTCAGTGGTTTGTCGGCATCGCTATACTGCTGCTCGTGTTGGAATTCCTGATGCCGTACCGGAGCAGCGGCAAAGGCAGAAATCAAAATTTATTTGGAGAAAATGCGTAATACCATGAGATGGCTTATTGCAATAATTCCGGGGCTCTTTTTGGCGCAAGCCACCCTGTCTGCACAATCGGTACACCGGCTGCTGCGCGAAGGCAATGAGGCCTACAAGGAAGAAGCCTATGCCGGCGCGGAGGAAGCTTACCGGAAGTCTCTGGAAGCCAACAGCACCGCCCGTGGACATTACAATCTCGGCAATGCCATCTACCAACAGGGACGGTACGACGAGGCAGTACGGCGCTATGAGCATGTGATCGAAAATGCCGACAATGCCGAGGTACGGGCGCAGACCTACCACAACATGGGCAACGCGCACTTTGAGGCCCAGGAATACGAAAAAAGCGTGGAAGCCTTTAAAAATGCACTCCGGGAGCGCCCCGGCGACCGGTCAACACAGTACAACCTCGCTCAGGCGCAGCGGCAGCTGAAGATGCAGCAGCAGCAGCAACAAAACCAGCAACAGCAAAACGACGAGCAGAGCGAGGATCAGGAACAACAGGAACAACAGCAACAACAACAGAACAATCAGCAGCAGAATCAGGACGAGCAGCAGCAGCAAAACCAACAGCAACAAGAAGAACAACAATCGGAAGGCCAAGACCAAAACCCGAGCGAACAGCAAGCCGCCGAGCAACAACAGGGCGAAAGCGACCAGCAAAAGAATATGGAGAAACGGGAACTCTCTGAAGAAGAAGCCCGCCGCCTGCTGCGCATCATAGAGGAAGAAGAACTACAGGTACTAGAAAAGCTGCGCAAAGCCGAAAAGGGGCAACCCGTGAAAAAGGAAAAGGACTGGTAACAACCCTTTGGCCGGAAACGTTGTCATTGTAAATAAAACTATTGGAATCATGAAAAAGGTACTCTTTGTTACATTGGCATTGCTGAGCCTTTCCATGCTCCGCGCTCAGCAAAGTGAGGTGCGCTTCACCGTTGAAGTCAACACCGATTCTCTGCTCATGGGCAATATGCTGCAGGTCCGCTTCATTCTTGAAAACGGACAGGGGCAAGACTTCCAGGCGCCCTACTTCAATGGCTTTAGCGTAGTGAGCGGGCCCAATTACGCCTCTAGCATGAGCATGGTCAACGGGCGCACCACACAGCGGCTCACCTACACTTTCCACCTGATGCCCGAGGATATTGGCAATTACTACATCGAGCCGGCCAGCATCAAGGTAGGCGATCAGTATCTGGAGACGGCCCCAATCGAAATTACGGTCGTGTCTAACCCGGATGGCATTCAGCAAGGGCCCGCACCCGGGCAGCAGCCGATGCTGCAGTTCAGCATGCCGGGCTTTGAGGATTTTGACATGCGCGGTTTTGGGGATTTCAGTTTCCCTGGGTTTGAAAACTTCAACATGGAAGATTTCATGATGCCGGGCTTCGGAGACTCCTTCAACCTCGACAGCCTGATGCGCGAATTTCATCAGTTGCAGCCTTACGAGCTGCCGGAAGGCGAGCAGGAAGGCCAGCCGGGCAAGAAGCGTAAAACTTTTAAATTGTAAATCATATCTGCCATGGCTATGATCCGAATGTATGTTACCGCGTGTTTAGCGATACTCCTGTCAACAGGTGCCCTGAGCGCACAAACTACATTTGAGGCCACTGCCGATGCCCGCCGCGTATTGGAAAACAGCTATTTTGAGGTCACCTTCACGCTTTCCAATGCGCAGGGCGGGCAGTTTTCACCTCCGTCTTTTGAAGACTTCCTGGTGGTTTCCGGGCCGAGCCAGGCGGTCAGCACCTCCATGATCAACGGACAGGTAAGCCGCACACAAGCCTATTCTTACACCCTGAAGCCAAGGCGCACCGGTACGTTCACTATTGGCAGTGCCAGCATAAAAGTGAGCCGTACCACCCTGCGGACCAAGCCGCTGACAATAGAGGTCGTAAAGGGGCGAAAAGGCGATCCCGGAGCAGAAGAGCAGGTCTTCATCCGCGCAGAGCCCTCTACTGAAACCGCCTACGTGGGCCAGCAAATCCTGCTGGATTACAAGCTCTATACCACCCTTGACGTGGAAAGCTTCAATATCCTGGAAGAATCCGGCTACCAGGGCTTTTTCGCGCAGGATGTGCGCCGCTTCAACGGCAGAGTAATGCGGGAAGTCATTAATGGCGTGCAGTACACCACAAAAGTGCTCAAACGTATTGCCCTCTTCCCGCAGCAGACCGGGCAGCTGAGCATCGAGCCTATGAATGTTCAACTGGGCGTGGTAAAGGAAGGCGCCAAACGCAGCCGCAGCTTTTTCTTCACACCCGAAGTGCGGCCTTATCCGGCGGCTACCGAGACCGTCAACATCGAAGTACTGCCCTTGCCCGCCGGTGCGCCGGAAAGCTTTACCGGAGCCGTAGGTGACTACCAGATCCGCCCCGACCTAAGCTCCAAAACCGCAACCACTGATGATGCCCTCACCCTCATCCTTACCGTTCGGGGCTCCGGGGACATCAAAAGGGTGGAAGCGCCCGCGCTAGACTTGCCGGAAGGCTTCGAGGTATATGAGCCCAAAGCTGTGGAAGAAACCAATCTGGAACTCAATGCGTCTATCGAAGGAAAAAAGGTTTTTGAATACCTGCTGCTGCCCAAAGTACCCGGCGATTACGAGTTCACGCCCAAATTCACTTACTTCTCGCCCGACAGTGCAAAATACGTCACTCTCGCGGATCAGTCCTTTTCGTTATATGTGAAGCAGGGTACCGGACAGCCGGGCCGGGCAACAGCAAGCCTGAACGAAACCGAAGACATCGGCCCACTGATGCTCAGCCCCGTGCTGACTCAAACCCGTACGCCTTTTTTGGGAAGTGCGCTGTTCTGGGGGCTGCTGGCAGCACCCTTGCTGCTGTTTGGCGGGCTATTGGGATGGCGCAGGCACCGGGCCAGACAAGATGATATCGATCCGAATGAGCGGCGGATGCAAGCTGCCCGGGGCGTGGCGCAGGAACGCCTGAGCCTGGCCAAATCTCATCTAAAGGCGGGCGACAGCCGGGCGTTTTACGATGAAGTGTCTAAAGCTATTTTGGGCTACGTAGGCGATAAATTGCAAATCTCCCGTTCTTCAATGAGTAAGAGCTCCCTGCGCCAGCGCCTGCAGGAGTTGGATTTGGACGAAAGCTTAATCGAAACCGTGATGAGCATCGTGCAGGACTGCGAAATGGCACTGTTTGCCGGACAGGCAGACGCCGACAAAATGGGAACGGTCTACGAGCGGGCTACGCAGGCTATTGCGGGTGTGGAAAAGGCGGTGTAGCGGTGGTGATGCTCATGTTCCCAAATTTGCCGTACGATGAATCACAACCCTGACCTGCTCCGCTTCGGTATCATTGATGAAATCAATGTGGGGATAGGCTTTTAGCGCGCGCAAAACCCCACTGCCCGCTCCTTTGTATTCCAGTAAATTCGGAGCCAGGGAATCAAGGATGTCATTTCGCTTTTTGCGAATCCCCCTTTTCATTTGCTCTACGGTCAGATTGTTGGGCAATCTGCCCGGGCTGATGATTTCAATCCTGTTTTCAAAGATGTACAGTTTGATCGTATCCTTAATGAAGTAATCCCGGTGAATCAGGGCGTTGGTCAGTAGCTCCGTTAAAACGACTTTAGGAATTTCCAGTACGCCGGGACTGTTGAAGGTGTCGCCGCTTTGTACTTTGTGGAGTGTCCTCATCAAAAAGTCCCTGGCCTGACTAAATTGCTCGGGTAGCGTACCCCTTAAATAATCTGATGCCCGGTAGCTATCCGCTTCCAGGTCATTGCCCCAAAACCAAATGGCGGTAACAAAAAATCCGGTGATAGATTTTTGCGGGTTGTTAGTGAAAAGCAATGCTCCGGCTAGATTGGGCTTACCGCCTTGGCCGAGTCGGAGGTTTTCAAACTTGCGTTCCTGGTCCGGCTCAGCAGGCTCTTCGTAGGTGGTTTCATAAAAATGGCTGAACTTATCCCAATCAATGTCGGCATAGGTGCAATGCGGCAATACTTGCTCCTCGGCATAAAGGCCCCCACTGCTTTGCAACATGCGCCTCAATTCTTCATTGCTGGTCACTTTTCGTTTATCTGAGCCATTCTTCACAAAAACCAGCCCGTCTTTATCCTTGTAGGGCTTGCTAATGCCTTCCGGAACCCTTGCGACTATAATCCGTTTCTCCGGTTCCACCTCCACCGTTTCTGTTTCAATACTAATGGGGCTCTTAACATGCTCGTTAGCTGCGGTAGTTAGCAAATTATTAATGCGCTGAATATCCTGATAAGACAAGCCTTCAACAGACCCTGTTTTATCATTGACCCCGATGATGATCAAGCCGCCTTTAGTATTGGCAAAGGCTACTATTTCCTGTGCGATGCTGGTCGCGTTAGTCACATTCAGTTTGAATTGTGCCTTACTGGTCTCTCCCCCTGCTATGATGTCCAGTACCTCTAATGCTTCCATATCAGTCCAATACTGTTTTCCGCTTCCAATGATTTCCCCTACATAGATCAAACAAATAAATGAGCCTATTTACTATAATACTCGCTATAAAACTCCGGCAAATGCCGCAGCGCTGCCAGCTCCCGGTAAGCCATGCGCGCCTCCTTGGCCGGATAGCCAAAGTAGACTTTCTCTCCCTCCAGGTTTTTGGAAACGCCCGACTTGGCGAGGATGACCGCCTTTTGGCCAATGACCAGGTTTTGGGCAATGCCGACCTGCCCGTAGAGCACCACCTCGTCTTCCACTTTGGTATTCCCCCCTATGCCCACTTGCGCGGCAAACAGGCAGTGCTTGCCGATCACCACATCGTGCCCGATATGCACCTGACAGTCAAGCTTGGTGCCCTCGCCGATGATGGTGTCGCCGGAGACGCCTTTGTTGATGGTACAACCGGCGCCAATCCGCACCCGGTCTTCGATGATGACCCGGCCACCGGAGCGCCATGGCTGATAGCCAGCCTCCGTTTTCTTAAAGTAGAAGGCATCCGAGCCAATGACGGAACCGGACTGAATCTCCACATGCGCGCCGATATGGGTATGCTCGCTGATCGTCACATTGGACTGTACGAAGGTGTGCGCCCCAATTTTCACATGGTGCCCGATAACCACATTAGGCTCAATGATAGCCGTAGGGTGGATCTCCGCTGTCTCACTGATGGCCGCGGTCATAGGCTGCACCGGCCGCTCTGACAGCACCAGCTGATTGTAAGCCTCGAAGGGGTTTGCACATAGCAGCAGTGCTTTGCCCTCGGGGCACTTGGCGTGCTCGTTGACCAGAATGATCGTAGCGGCAGAGTTGAGCGCTTTGCTGAAGTACTTGCGTACATCCACAAAAGTGATGTCGCCCGGCTGTACCTGATGGATTTCATTAATGCCGGTAGCCTGCAGGGATTGATCGCCGATGAGCTCGGCTCCCAGGCGCTCAGCCAGCTCAGTTACGGGGATGGGCGTAGAGAACTTCATGGTCTATTGTTTACTTTTGTCAAAAGTAAAGATTTCCAACCTATGATGACCGGCGTGGTACAGTTTTTTCTGCAGGACAAAGGCTATGGCTATATCCGGGTGCCTGAGACACGCGAAGAGTTCTATGTGCACCGCCGCAATCTGCTGCAGCCCGTCGAGCGTGGTATGGCAGTCCGGTTTGTGCTGCGGGAAAACAAGCAAGGACCCTATGCAGATGAGGTGCAGCCAGTACCGGAGAAAGGTTAACTTACCTGCTCCTCTCCCGAAAAGTACGCCTCCAGCTCCTCCAGCGTCCGCTCAGGCGCATCCTTGATGTCGCGGATGACTTTGCCGTCTTCCAGCAGTACGATGCGCTGACAGACCTCCGTGACGTGCGCCAGGTCATGGCTGGAAATCAGCACTGTTAGCTCCGGCGGCAAATCGCGGATGAGGTTTTTCAACCGAATTTGGGAGCTGGGGTCGAGGTTGGCAAAGGGCTCGTCAAGAATGACCAGCTCAGGGCTGCCCAGTAAGGCCGCCGCAATACCGATTTTCTTTTTGTTGCCCTTAGACATATTGCGGATGTACTTGCCGCTGTCCAGAATTTCCCCATTGAAAAACTCTGTGAAACGCTCCAGGAAGAGCTTTACATCCGATGGATTCATGCCATAAAGCTGCCCTACGAAATTGAAGTACTCCTCCGGCGTCTGATAGCCAATCAGGAAGCTCTCATCAATAAAGGCGCCGGTGTAGTCCTTCCAGGCATCGGAGTTGCTCACGGCCGTCTCCTTTGACCAGACGGTGCCCGTAGTGGGGCGGATGAGGTCGAGGAGGAGGCTGAACAGGGTGGTTTTGCCTGCGCCGTTATTGCCCACCAATCCGAAGCGCTCGCCGGCGGAGATATCCAGTTGTTCAATATCCAGGGCGACTTTACTGCCGTACTTTTTGCTGAGTTGTTCCAGGTGTATCATTTATACTTCTTGTTTGTAAGCGTCAATCAAATCATATTTGCGCCGGCTCAGTTGCCGGACAATCGCCTGCATGATGGGGCGGTGGAGCAATATACCCACTATGCCAATCATACCGAGTACCGCCAGGCCCCATTGCCAGCCCAGTATCCACTGCAGCAGCAAATGAATGACCACCGGCAGGAAAAACGCCGGCAGCACCAGCAGAAACTGTGATGCCCCTACGCCCTCCCAGTTCATAAACGCACTCTTCTCCGGATTCACCGGTCGGCTGTTATAGGTGCTCAGGAAGAGAATAATGTAAGCGGTAATCCCCATATTGACCAGGAAGGAGACCACCACAATCGGGATCATGCGGATATCTGCCAGGCCGTACAGCAGGCACACACAAAATGCGGCTACGTTGAAGAGGGTAAAAAGGTAGTACTTACCTTTCATGTACTCCATCAGCGGTACGCGGCGGGCCATCAGCATATTGAAGAAGCTGCTCTCCCAGGCGATGAGGAACTGCCCGTACGTGGCCATAGGAAAAGTGGTGGCCATGAGGGTGAACAGAAACACCATACTGAAGGATTCCCCGTTTTCCAGGTATTCCAGAGAAAAGAAAGGATAGAACAGAATGAGCACCGCCATCAGCAGCATCGTTTTCGGCCGTTTGTTGCGGGCGATTTGCAGCAGCTCCATTTGTACAAACTGCCCGGCCATGCCCAATCGCCGGAGGGCCGCAATACCCTGCGTGCTTTCCACCCGGCCTTTCCGGCCTTCCACCGCATCCAGGTAAGCATTGGAGCGCAGGGCCCGGAACGGCAGTTGGTAAGCCAGCACCACCAAAGCAACCGGGATGAGCGATAATACCGGATTGGCAAGTATCGCCATAAATGCATTGGCGAAAGCATCTGACAGCGGCAGCCATTCCTGCGTATCCATGTAGGCGATGCCGCACAGCAGAACGAAGGCCCCAAGTATGGCAAACGGGCTCATATTGAACTGCCGCTTGAGGTAAAAGCCCACGAAGTTATTAAACAGCGCCAGGCACATCACACTCACAATCCACGCCAACTGCGCCACTGCCCCGTATTCCGTAGACACGACCTTGAAGGTAAAGGGCAAAATAAAGACCAGCGGAAAGAGGTTGACCACATTAAACACAGAGCGGAACAGCAGGTAATGGAAGAGCTTGCTGCGCTTTACCGGCAACAGCAAATAGGGCTGTATATCAATCACCGGAAAACTCTGCATCAGAAAGCGGAAGAGCAGCCCGGCAATCCACGTAAAAAAGAAAATACCGCTCAGCACAGCTATAGGGTGCTCGTCGGGAACGGAGTTTTGAAGGATGACATCCAGGAAGTACCCTGCGAAGAGGAAGTTGGCCAGCAGATAGAGCGCCAGGAGCCCCAGTAGGATATTGACTACAAGGCCACGTTCCCAGAAGGGCGAGCGCACCTGTGCCTGCCAGCTTTGTAACAGTAAAGACCGTATCATGAATTGGGTGTTCTGATTTCCAACTCAAGATACGGTCTTCGATAGTTTTGCTGGCAATTTCCCGATTATTCAGGATGGAATTTCGACAAATGCCTAGTGCTCTGCCAAGTATGAAAAATGGATTAAGGTGTCAGCAGGTTTTTGTCCAGTTCAGGAAGCGCCCGGAGCCTGGTAGCCTAAGCTACCAAGGTGAGGACGTGACGCAGAAATGGGCAAAAAGATGCCACAGATTACCCGTTATTTGATACTTGACAGAGCACTAATACAGCACCCGGAACCAGATCGTCGGCTCAATCTGCTTGAGTTCTTCCAGCAGGTCATCATCGTAGGCCCGGTCCACATCCGTAATCACATAGCCAATCTGCTCGTTGGTCTTGAGGTATTGGCTGAGGATATTGATGTTGTGCTTAGCCAGAATCTGATCGATATGCGCCAGTACCTTAGGCACGTTGTGATGGATGTGCAGCAGGCGATGTGCGTGGTGCACGGGCTGCAGCTGCAGGTTCGGGAAGTTGACGCTGCCTGCGGTGCTGCCGGTATTGATGTACTGTATGACCTTATTGGGCACAAAGCTGCCAATATTTTCCTGTGCCTCTGCCGTAGAACCGCCAATGTGAGGCGTAAGGATGGTATTCGGCAGCCCCATCAACTCGGATTCGAAAGGTTCGTCGTTGCTCTTGGGCTCGCGGGGAAAAACATCCACGGCACAACCCTTGAGCTTTCCGGAAAGGATATTCTCCCGAAGCGCTTTCACGTCCACGACCTTGCCACGGGCCAGGTTGATGAAGATCGCACCATCCTTCATCATATCAAATTGCTTCGCACCGAAGATGTTATTGTTTTCCGGGCGGCCATCCACGTGAAGAGTCACTACGTCCACCAGCCCAAGCAGTTCTTCCATGCTGTCGCACTTGGTAGCATTACCCAGGGCCAGCTTTTCTTCCAGGTCATAGTAATAAACGTCCATGCCCATAGCCTCCGCGACTACGGAGAGTTGAGCACCGATGTTGCCATAACCCACGATGCCCAGCTTTTTGCTACGGACTTCCTGAGCACCGGCAGCAGATTTTTCCCACTTCCCGTCGTGCATAGCGCGTGCCTTGTCCGGCAGGTTGCGCACCAGCATAATGATCTCAGCGATCGCCAGTTCCACCACCGAGCGCGTATTGCTGTAGGGTGCGTTGAAGACGGCCACGCCATGCCGGGTACAGGCATCCAGGTCGATTTGATTGGTACCGATGCAAAAGGCTGCTACATTGATCAGGCGCTTGGCACTTTTGATCACCTTTTCTGTAATATGAGTCTTCGAACGAATACCAATGACATTGACATCCGTGATTTTCTCGCACAGTTCGTCCTCAGAAAGCGAGGAAGTCATGTACTCCACCTGGTAGCCTTCTTTTTCGAATAGCTCTACAGCTTGCGGATGCACGCCCTCCAACAGGAGCACTTTGATCCGGTTTTTCGGATAGGATAGAGATCTGCTCATCTTCAGTTCGTATAAGATTTCATCTAAATTGGGCGCAATGTGGTCGGCTTCTGCCATGACCTTCTCGCGCTCCACATTTTCTGTAAACAAGTAAAATTTATTAGCATATCCGGCTTTGCGGATTTCCAGATCGTTGGCCCCGTCACCAATGACGTATACATCGCCTTTGAGGTCCAACTGCTTAATCACTTCTGATTTACCACCATTTCTGGACAGGGGGTTGTCTTTGTTAAAATCAATGATTCGGCCGGCCTCATCATAAATAAATTCGTTGGCAATAACGCGGTCCGGATTAAGCCCGTAGTGGGCCACCACAGGCTTGATAAAGTCCGTAAACCCATTGGAAACAATGAAGATGGACTCCCGCAGTGATTTAAAGTACTCCTGATTGCGCAGAAAGGAACGGGAAATCTGCCCTTTAAGGCGTTCGGCCAGCTCCTCAATGTCACGCCGGTCAGCCTGTAGCAAATCCAGCCGCTGCTCCAGAGAAGCCCGAAAATCAAGCGAGCCATCCATGCCCTTATTGGTGATGTCCTGAATTTTGTCCAGCACAAAGCTTTGCCTGGGGTCGCCCTCCAGGACGATCTCAGCCAGCACGTCCAGCGCTTCTACCCGTGTAAAAGTGCTGTCAAAGTCGATAATGAGGTTAATCGGCTTAATCATGCGGGCAAAACTAATACGCTTCGGCTTAGGTTTTTGAGATTTGGGTCACTAATTGGGTTAAATTTTCATTAAGTTACGATGGGCAAGGAAGGAGTTATTTGATCTACACCTGCCCGAGTAGCCACTGCTTATCCGCCAGTGCCTTGGTAGCAGTGATGCTTTCCCGCAATTGCGCCCGCCCTGCTTTATCCCCTTTAGGAAGGCTGAGTAACTTTCTCACGAATTGGATCAGGTTGATGTAGTTGTCACGGTGATAGCCCAGCTGCTTCTTCCGGCTGATATAGGTCGTGAAGCTGTCTAAATGGGAAGTGAGTAAGTCAAACAAGCCCTTTTCATAGTAAATCTGCAGCAACATTGAGCGGCTGTTGAGATTGTAGAAAATATCGTCGAAGGCAAGCTGCTGATTGAGCAGGCTGAGTGCTTTGTCATGATCAGGTTTGCGGAAGTAATACACCGCCAGGTTGTAATGGAAAATACTCTCCCGCTCTTTTTCCGGAAGTTTATCCCTGAATTCGTGCAGAAAGTAATCTGCCCAGTCCAGTTCCTGACTGGCGAGCGCAAGCATAAGAACATTGTTATAGGTAAACTTGGAAAGTTGCCCATTTTCGAGCAGGATACCCCGCTCCAGGGCAATCTTGTAAAGCCTCAGAGCTTTGGCGATGAACTGCCGTTGCCCCCGGTTGAGCCACTGAATACAGTAATTGATCGCAAGCAGGTAAATGTCACGTATCTCATGAGGAGGGAACTGCTGCCAGTGTTGTTCGATTAGTTTCTCAAGAGCGTTGAACCCCTCTTCATCGACAGATTCCATATTGGCCAGCAGGTGGTAAACCCGATGATAAATAGCAATTGCAGGCGTATTTTTCACTGGCGATCGTTCCACGTAGCGCAATACTTCTTCCTGCAACTCTAGCTGATAGGCTTCTTTGCCAATGCTTTGTGCGGTGAGCATGGAACAACTGTGGCGGAGGATATCGGCAAGGTAAAAAACAGTCAGTTCCCGGGTTAATTCTTCCAGGTTCATACGCCCGACCCGGCTTTGGCTCGCGGTGTGTACGTACTCTTCCTCAAGCAACTGGTAGTTGAGGTAGTGGTACCCTACATTGCGGTAAGGGGAGCCCTGCAGGTCTTCTTTGAGCTTTGAAAAGGCTTTTTTGTAGGCCTTTTCAGCATCTAATTGACGTAAAGACCGGCAAAGGTAGAGCTCCTGCATCTGTTTTTTCTCCTCAAACTCCTGAAGCGCCAGAAACCGTTTGATGTGGTTGAGCAACAAGTGGACGACCAGGTTCAACCTACCGTCATCCAGGGGTTCACCCGGATAGATTACGGCAAAGACTTCCTCCCTGCCGCGTTTTGGGTTTTTCCGCTTCAGGTCTGCACGCAGGTATTCAAAAAGGGCGTAGACATCGTCCCGTCGATTAAAGTATGGGGATTTTAAGTACAACCGAAGTTGACGCAGATGACTGGACGAAAGCCGTTCAAAAAGCTGCATCAGTTGACTATCATTGGAAAGCACAGCGGTATTTACAGAAGTCATTTTAAATTAAAAATAAATTTTTGGATCTATCAAAAACCTGATTTTCAGTTAATTAATAGCTATTCTTTTATATAAAATTACAATAATTTGGCAAATATGTAATTGCTTGCCTTTGTCAGGCCAGATATATTTGAGGCATCAAACTACCTTAAACCAGTAAGAGCCATGCGATATTTTTTCTGTGTGTTACTGACCTTTAGCATGCTTTTTAGCACAAACACCTATTTGAAAGCACAGGGTTTTGAGCGCAATTTATACGATCTCCAATCTGCTGACCTAATCACAGAAGTAGGCGGAGACACCTTTCTGATCAAAAGTGGGCTCAACCAGTTTAACCTTATCGGCAGGCATGGTGAAATAATAGAAGACATTTTCCACAATAACAATCAACACCCGAATGATACGGAGATTGGAGAGGCCCTGCTAGACTTCAACCCTTATCCTTTAAACAACGAGGATATTGTATTTCTTTCCCATAAGGTCATAGCCTCTTCAACAGGAAAATCAGATGTGCTTTATTTCAATTACCGGGAGGGTATAAGTAAGGATTTCACCATTCAAACCACGATATTCCTGCCTGAGTCCATATCAGGTATCAGCGCCCCGGGGTATACTCGCCTCGATGAATACACTTTTCTGAACGGCCACTTCTATTTTTCCGCTACTTTCCATACGCTGACAGGCGAAGCGTACCCTTTGTTGGTCAAAGTCAACCTGTCCGGCCAATTAGTTTGGGCCAAACCTTATCTGCTTACTTTCAGTGCCAGTGGGGCAATCTCCCGCCTGAAGGCTATACAAACGACGGGTGACGGGCGTGTGCTGTTGGCTATGGAGTACGCTGATTTTGAGTACTACCACCTGGAGGTAGATGAGGATGGAAATGAGGCAGGCGGCACCTATTTCCCGCTTTCTGTCGAGCTGTCAGGGCTGGAAGATGCCAGCAAACTTGGTTACTGGGTTCAGGAGGATGGCGGGCTCATTATCTTGGGCAAGCCGGTTCAGGCGGGTTCGGAGGCTTGGTTTGAGTTTGATGCAAGCGGAGTGCTGGAGCATGCTTTTGCCTGGCCCTGGGCCTTGGATTGGGACAACATCAGGGAGCGGGTAAAACCGGCAGAAGGGGGATTTATCGCTTATTACCAAACCTCCTTTCCGTGGGAGAACAACATCAAGGAGCAATGGATATACAAAGTGAACTACGCGGGTGAACGCACCTGGCAGCAGATCTATGTACCCAAGTACATCCCTGAGCTAACGGATATCGAAGTGCTCGAATCTGGGAATCTGGTGTTTGCAGGAAGGCTGATTGCCATGAATACAGCGCCCTTCCCTTCTTTTATTTACAATACAGGCTACTTGTTGAAGCTGGGGCCAAAGGGCGATTTATACGGCAGCATCTTCGAGGGGCAAACCTTCGAGGATATTGATGAGGACTGTGGCCAGTTGGTAGAAGCCCCGTTGGGCGGTTGGCTGGTCGCCTTTAGGAGCCCCCTCGATACTTTTTACGCGCTTTCTGATGCTGCGGGGCAATACGAGCGCCCGGTGCTGCCGGGTACCTATGAGGCCCTTTTGTATCCACCCAGCAAATATTGGTCGGGTTGCCCGGCAGTTAACGGCCTGGCAATAGAGTACGAAGACACGCTGTCCCAAAATTTTTCAGCACAGGCCATGGTAGACTGCCCTGACCTCGTTGTCAATATCTCTGCACCGTTTTTACGCCGCTGTTTTGAATCCACCTACACCATCAATTACTGCAATACCGGTACGGCCCTGGCAGAAGATGCCTATATAGAGGTAGAGCTGGATTCCGAATTGGATTATACTTCCTCGACCCTCGTACCAAGTACGGTACAGGGGCAGGTGCTTCGCTTCGATATTGGCGACATAGACAGGGGGCAATGCGGCGAATTTAAAATCACGGTGGACGTCAACTGCGAAGGCGTTTTGCTCGGGCAGGCACACTGCACTACCGCTACCATTTTTCCTAATACTCCCTGCGTGAGCTCATCTGCCTGGTCCGGTGCCAGCGTGGAGGTAGAAGCGCGTTGTGAGGGAGACTCTGTAGCTTTTGCAATCAGAAATGCAGGCAGCGCACCGACTTCTCAGCCCGTGGAATATCTGGTCATTGAAGATCAGGTCATATTACTGGAAGGCAATGGGGGCGTCCTGAGTGAAGGAGACTCGCTAATCATCCGGCTTTACGCCAGCGGCGCTACTTACCGCTTGGAAGCTACACAAGAGCCGAATCACCCTGGCAACAGCGCCCCAACCGCTTTCGTGGAAGGTTGCGCGGAAGACCCCTCCGCCCCAATCAGCCTGGGCTATGTTACACAGTACTGGGAAGACGATGCCGACCAATTCTTATCTATCGACTGCCAGGAGAATATCGGATCCTATGATCCCAACGACAAGCGGGCTTATCCCGGAGGCGTAGAGATTGGCGGGAAGCACTATATTGAGTCGAACCAGCGAATTTCCTACCATATCCGCTTTCAAAACACGGGTACGGACACAGCATTCACCGTAGTTATTAAAGATCCAATTGACCCAAATCTTGATTTGAGCTCCCTGAAACTGGAAGCTTCCAGCCATCCATACAGCCTTGAGATTACCCCTTTACGGGAATTGGTTTTTACTTTCAATGACATCAAACTGGTAGATTCCCTAACCAATGAGCCGCTTTCGCATGGCTTCGTGAGTTTCAGCATTGACCAAATGCCCAATTTGCCGGAAGGCACTCAGATAGACAATCAGGCAGCTATCTTTTTCGATTTCAACCTGCCGATTTATACCAACACCTGGTTCCATGAGATCAGGGAGGATATACTACTGTCCAAACAGATAGAGGAGGACCCTGCTCCTTCTCCAGCACTGCTACTGCTTGTCAGCCCTAATCCTGTCCAAAACGCTGCCCGGATAGAGCTAAGCGAAGCAATGCCGGAGGGAGAGGTGCAACTGATGCTTTACGATACCCGCGGGGTGCTTTGCCAACGTTTACAGTATACTGGCAATGTGTTGGAATTCAAGCGAAATGGACTGGCTAATGGTTTATACTTTATAGAAGCATGTCAGGCAGGGAAGCTGCTGGGCAGAGGGAAAATTGTCGTTCAATACTAAATACAAGACTACATGAAACCAATACAAGAGCAGCGGGTGAGGTGGAACGTGCTAACGGATCCCAAAACCATAGACTTGCCCCTGTATGAAGAAGACTTCCCTGTCACCTTGCAGGTTTTTTACGGCCCCGGCCAACTTGTGCTGGAAGCGGTATTTGAAAAGCCACCTGTGCTGTTGAGCGGGGGCCTGCAGCCGGGGCGCTACCGCTGTGTGGTGCTAAGCCATGGGACTCAATTGTTTTCTAAAATGATAACTTGCTAAATACTAATTGCGATGAAATACTTTGCTTTACCCTTTTTTTTGTTTCTGGCACTGCTTACCTCTTGTGAGCAGGACAATGATGCCATTCCAACCGTTGATACTACTACCTACACGCAGGACAATGTTTTTGGCTGCGACCAATTTGAAATCATGGAGCTTGAGGAAGGATTTATAAGCAATGAACAGCCTGAGCTGGAGGTTTTTCATGAGTTTTTTGTGGTTGAAAACCGCGAAGGGCTGATCATCAAAGATGGCTTTAATGGCCCCACCCTGCAAACCTACGAAATGGAGGTGAATGCCCTGAAGATATTCAACGACAAGCTGATGATCTGCGCAGACGAAGGGCTGTTTCGCCTGAATGCTGCAGGGGAAATAGATACGATCACCATACAGCGCTGTTACGATATGGCCCTCGATGGGCAAGGCCGTTTGATGCTGCAAGGTATATTTGGAGGCCCTGGCCTTGGGTCATCTTATGATATTCATGAGTTCAGAAACAATACCATTACGCCCTTTGCCCCGCGCCCCGGCTTTTTCGACTGTGCATCTGTCAAACTGGAAGCGGGGAGCGGGCAGTGGTTATATGGGATTAGCTGTAGTAATGAAATTGTAGCCTATGAGAACGGGGTGATCCGCGCCGGGCTGGATAACAATACGCCCCCTCTGTTTTCACCACCGTCTAGCTGGTTGCTCTATGCTTACTACGAAGGCGGGCTTGTTGCTTTCACACTGGATGTTTCAAACGCTTTCCGGATGTATAAACTGTCCGGTACAGAATGGCTGCCGCTTTATGACCTACAACAGGAAACGCCAGAGGTAGATGACAAGCTGCTCCGCGAAGTACTGCTCTATCCAGATGAAAACACCTTCGCCCACGATGGCTTTCTCTACACCTTTGGTGGTGGCGGAGGTGACCAAAGGCCTACGATTGCCCGCTTTGATGTGTCAGGCAATGATCAAAAAGACTGGGAGGATATCGAGTTGATACAAATTCCGGGCTTACGCTCGAGGGATATTATTGACATCGTACTCGCCAGCGATGGTACAGCGTATGCAGTGATGATTGGAGGAGAGGTGGTGAGAATGAGCTGTTAGAAAGCCCCAATGGCCTGAGCACGCCTGGTTTAAACTGAAGACCTATCGGCAATCCGAACCGGGAGCTAAAACGATACTAAAACCTTGAACCAAGTCGGGGTTTCACCTTTTGTACCGCACTTGCTGAATTTTTTTTGCCCAAAAGTGAAAGAAAACCGAAAAGCCCGCGTAGTACCCACAACAGCCTCAAACAACAATCACCACAAAAAACATTCAGCCATGAAAAAGCAAATTTTGAAATCCATGATGTTATCCACGCTTTTGATCAGTGCAGCCTTCTTCTTCACCCAGTGTGAGTCTGATGTCACCGGCACCTCCCCCGAAGACCTCACGGTTATTGAAACCCGGGATGCAGCCACTGACGTAACTGCGGACCAATGTACCTGCCTGAAGGACCAATTCCCGGTAGAGGAGTTATCTGAAGCTGAAGCGCAGGCCCTGACTTTTATGCGGGAGGAGGAAAAGCTCGCGCAAGACGTCTACCTGTACCTCTACAACCGGTGGGAAACCCGAATCTTCTCGAATATCGCGCAGTCCGAGCAGCGGCATATGGCTTCCGTGCTCTGCCTGATCGAAAAATACGAACTGCAAGACCCGGTCGGCAGCAACCCCGCCGGCGTGTTCCAAAATGAGAACCTGCAGGCGCTTTATACCACGCTCACAGAGACGGGTAGCGAAAGCCTGGAAGCCGCTTTTATCGTAGGTGCAACCATCGAAGACCTCGATATCAATGACCTGAATATGGAAATTGCAGCAGCGGACAACGAAGACCTCATCGCCGTATTCAACGAGCTCAACCGGGGCTCCCGCAACCACCTGCGTGGCTTTATGAAGAACCTCACCAATATCGGTGCCACCTATGCCCCTCAGTACATCAGCGCCGAATTGTTTGAAGAAATCACCAGCAGCGAAACTGAACGCGGCAGCGACCTGAGTGCAATCTGCGGCATTCAAACCGGTAATGGCAGCGGCACCTGTGATGGTACCGGCCAACAACAGGGCGGTAATGGCAACGGCAGCGGCACCTGTGATGGCACGGGCGGACAGCAGGGCAATGGCAATAACGGCGGCGGTAACGGTAACGGCAAAGGCGGCCACTAAAAAACCATAAATTATAACATCAACCTCCCCGCCTTCCGTTTGGGAAAGCCGGGAGGTTGGCTTATTTTTCACCTTGTTACTAACCAGGCTCCATGCTAATAGCCAGCAAAATATGTGATGAACTCACCGACCAGGAAGTAGTCGACCGCGCCCTGCGGGAAGTCGACTACTTTTCCTGTCTGTACGAACGCTACGAGCCGGCTTTACTGCGGTACGTACGCCGCATCACCGGAGCAGGCCAGGATGGCGCAGAGGACATCCTGCAGGATGCATTCATAAAAATCTGGCGCAACCTGAGAGGGTACGACCCCGGCATGAAGCTAAGCAGCTGGCTCTACCGTATTGTACATAACGAAGCTATTTCCGCCCTGCGCAGGCAAACTTCATTTGGCAAAAACAGGACGGTAGACTGGGCAGACGCAGAGCCCCTCTTGCTGCACTCCCTTCTCAGCGAGGTGGAAACAGAAGAAAAGAATATCCCAGCCGAACAGCTCCATCACTGGGTCAGCCAACTCCCCCAAAAATACCGGGAAGTCATTCTCCTGCGTTACTTCGAAGAACTCGATTACGAAGCCATCTCCGATGTTTTGCAAATTCCGGAAGGCACCGTAGCCACCCGCCTCAACCGGGCCCGGAAAGCACTCGAAAAAACGGCACGGTCCACTCCCGCCCCTAACCAGAAAAAAATAAGGCCATGAATACTGCTCATAAACTTGTGGAACAGATCAAATCCCGGCACATAGAGCCGCGCCCCCAATGGCAGTACACTGCACTCAAGTGGGCGGTATGGACGGGGTTTGGGCTCACCGTTCTCATTGGCGCACTGGCATTTTCGGTCATCCTGTTCACTATACAACAGGTAGACTTCCGCTTGCTGCAGCACTTTGGGCATTCCTTGCTCGAAGGGCTACTCAGCCTGTTGCCTTTGATATGGATATCCTTCCTGGCCCTGGCCCTGATGCTGTCTATGTACACCCTGCGCTACTCCGAACGGGGCTACAAATTCACCCTGGCCCGGCTGGCCGGCTACAGCACAGCCTTTAGCATACTACTGGGCACCGCTTTTTTCATCAGCGGTGGCGCACAGCAGCTTGAGCAGGCATTTGCTATTCGGGTCGACCTCTATCAAAGCGTACAGGAAAAAAAGGAGCAGCTTTGGAACCGGCCCGAAGAAGGCTACCTGGGCGGCACCATCGTCAGCGTTACACCAGAGGCCCTGCAAGTGGAAGACTTCGACGGACAAGCCTGGACGATTGACTACGCCAACGCAGATTGGCCACCCCGCATACAACTGGAGCCGGGTGAGCAAGTCAAGCTCAGTGGCGAAAAAACAGGGGCAGCCCGGTTTGAAGCGACCTTCATCCGACCCTGGGGTGGGCAACCGCTCAACGGGCCACGCCCCAAAATGAGTCCAAAGGAATAATTCTTATTTGTCTGGTTTCTGCCGCAACCTCCTTACCTTTGCGCAAAATTTGGAAAAGGAGCAATTCACGTGGCGAAGGAACTTTCTTATCAAGAGCGGAAAAGAGTCATCAGCGAACTCCCCCATGATACCTACTGGGTACTGGGCGTTGTGAGCATTTACGGGTACCCGCTGGCTAACTACAGCATCGAAAAAGCACTGGACAAGGCTGGGTTCCGCCCCGAATCTCAGCGGACAGTGACGCATACCTTCGTGCGCAACCAATTGCGGTGGCTGCAGGAAAACGGCTACATTGACTACGAGTACAAAGACCCCTACACCAAACGGGAATGGCGGGATGTTGCTGCCCGGCACTTCTTCCTGCATGCCGGTAAAACCCTCAACCGCATCATCAGTCAGTTGCGGCGGGAAGAACGCCTCGACCGCCCGGTCTACTCCTTCCGCATGCAGGAAGCCGAGCTCCAACGTCAGTTCAAGAAACTCCGCCTGCTGCTCTTCGAAAAGAGCTATTACGACTACAGCCACCTGGCCGAACAACTCAACAGCAACTTTACCTTCGACGAGCAGCAAAAAGAGCAAACCTTAAAGGCTACCTTATCGAATTTTTTGCCGCTTGACCCCGACTTCATCCTGGCGCTGCCCGCTCCCTTCCACGGCGAAGCCTGCCATTACATCTTCCATCACCCCCATCTTTGGGAAGGGGCTACCGCACAGGATTTCAGTAAACTGCTCAAAGCCCTGCTGAAGGAAACGCCCCGCCGGGAGGACTACTTCGAAATGCACTACGCCACCAATCTGGCCATGCAGGGCATAAGCCGGGAAAAACTGACGGAAGCCCTGCCCTTTCTGGACCGCACCCACCACTGGTACGGTTTACAGGCGATGCAGGCCCTGCTTCAGGGCAATACCGAAAGTGCTGGCGACCACTTCAAAAACCTATCGCCAAAAGCCCGGCAAGCCTTGCACAATGACTTCTGGGGTGCCATGTTCCTGGTTTGGCAGTGCCGCCATCAAAATATGAAAGGGCTGGAAGTCTTGCGACAGATGAACCATAAGGTGGAATCCAGCTTCCTTCCGGGCATTTTCAATGCGCTGCGGGTCTTTTTCCATTTCTTGCTGGAGGATGAAGACATAGCCATCGAAGGGCTGCAACAGTGCGCCCGCACTTCCACCCACCCTATGGAACTCCTGTTTGTGCTTTGGGTCGCCTACTGGATTGGGGCAGAGCTGGATATGCAAATGGCAGACGAACTCCACACTGTTTTTCCACTATGGGAACAAGCTGAGCTGAAGTGGATGTGCGGTGAAATGGCCAACGCTCTTGCCCTTGTCTTCCCTGATCACCCCAAACGCCGCGAGTGGGAAGTCCTCGCCCGCTACTATCAGGATGAAATGGGCTTCCAATACCTCATACAATTGCTGCCCCGCCAATCGGCATGGGAGCGCATCCTCAACTCCCTCGACGCACTAAGCAATGGGGCCAGCGACAACCACTACCCGCCCGGCAGCACCCGCCTGGTCTGGTTTGTGGATTTCGAAAAACGGGAACTGCAGCCCAAAGAGCAAAAGCGCAGCAAGCGCAACAGCTGGTCGGCTGGCCGAAAAGTCACCATCAACGATCTCTACGAGGGCAAAGTCGATAACCTGACCGAGGAAGACCAACGCGTACTTGATGCCGTTACCTCCGCTTATGACAATCGTTCCAACCCCATGTTTTACTATGGGCCCGACGACCTTCGCCTGGACTTCGACCACGCCCTGTACCAACTGACCAACCACCCTTTTGTTTTTCTGGAAGGCAAGAACGAAATCCCGGTTGAACTCGTCCGCTCCAAGCCAGAGCTGCTGATCACAGAAGAAGGCGACCAACTGCGCGTCAACTTCCGTCCTGTAACCAAATCCGGCACCTACGTCACAGAGAAGGAAACCCCAACCCGGTATCGGATCTACAAGCTAAATGACGAAGAGCGGAAGGTCGCCAAACTTATTGGCCGCGGAGCACTGATGCCGGAAGAAGCCCGCCCACAGATGGAGCGGATCACTCAACAGCTGCAGGGGCGCATACAGGTGCAATCCCCTAAAACCATGCTGGAGGAAGGGCTGGAATCCGTGCCCGGTGACCCCATGCCCTGCCTGCACCTCCTGCCTTTCGGCGAAGGCTTTAAGCTCGAATTTTATGTCAAACCGTTAAAGGAGGAAGGGCATTACTTCAAACCGGGCGAAGGGCTGGCTACGCGCATCCTGAGCACTAAGGAGGGCCGGGTAGCCTGCGAGCGCCGGCTCGACAAAGAGCGGGCCCTGGCGGCAGAAGTTATTGAAGCTTGCCCTACACTGGCAGAACAGCCAGCTCAGAGCTACGAATGGCAAATCGAAGATACGAGAGCCTGCCTGCAAATCCTTCTTGAGCTACACCCCCTGCGGGAAGCCGGCCGCATCAAAATGGAATTCCCTAAGGGGGAAAAGGTCAAGCTGCTGGGCATTTCCAATACCGATCAGTTGTCGGTACGCATTCAAGAGGAGTCCAACTGGTTTGCTGTGGATGGCAGCCTGAAGCTGGACGAAGAAGAAATCCTGCAATTCCAGCAACTCCTGGACCACGTCCGCGAAGACGACAGCCCCTTTGTTGAACTCGGTGAAGGGACCTTCATTGCCCTCACCGAAACTTTCAGGGAGCGCCTTCGCGAACTGGATGGCTTGCTCCAAATGCGGGGGCAACAATACGAGCTCAACCCACTGGCCGGGCTCCGCATTGATGAACTCGCCGGGGAGCTGGCGGAGCTGGAAGCCGATCAGAGCTGGGCTAAAAGCATGCAGCGCATCCAACAGGCACAGCGCATCCGTCCGCGGGTGCCCAATACTTTTCAGGCCGATCTGCGCGCTTATCAGAAGGAAGGTTTCCGGTGGATGATGCGGCTGGCGGAATGGGGCGTCGGCGGCTGCCTGGCTGATGACATGGGCCTGGGTAAGACCGTACAAGCGCTGGCTATGCTCTCAGCGCGCAAGGAAGAAGGGCCCGGACTGGTCATCGCACCGGCTTCCGTTACCCGCAACTGGGTAAGGGAGACCGCGCGTTTTGCTCCTGACCTGACGCCAAAGCTACTGGGCAACAGCAAAGAAGTGGACCTCATCGACGAGGTTGGGCCCGGCGACTTGCTCATTATTAGCTACGGCTTGCTGCCTTTTGTAGAAGAAGCGCTGACGCGAAAATCCTTTGGCTCACTTGTCCTGGATGAAGCCCAGGCCATCAAAAATGCCGCCACCAAACGCTCAAAAATTGCGATGGAGCTCCGGGCAGACTTCAGGCTGGCTACCACTGGCACACCTATTGAGAACCACCTGGGTGAACTCTGGAACCTGTTCCGCTTTCTCAACCCCGGCTTGCTGGGCTCCCAGAAACGCTTCAACGAAAAGTTCACTAACCCGATCAGTAAAGGGGACGAACCGCGCCGTGAACAGCTCCGGCGGTTGATTCAGCCCTTTATTTTGCGCCGCCATAAGCGGGACGTACTTACCGAGCTGCCGGCTAAAACTGAAATTATCCTCTCGGTTTCCCTTACCGAATCGGAGCACTCCTTCTACGAAGCCATCCGCCGCAGTGCATTGGAGGCTGTGGAAGCTGCAGATGGCGCATCCAAACGGTTTGCCATCCTGGCGCAGCTTACCAAGCTCCGGCAGGCGGCCTGCCATCCCCGCCTGGTGATGCCAGACAGCCGGGTGCCCAGTTCCAAACTCGACCTTGTGGGGGAAACCATCCTTGAATTGCTCGACAGCGGACATAAAGCACTGGTATTTAGCCAGTTTGTGAAACACTTGCGCATCGTAGAGCAGTGGGTCAAGGCACAGGGTATTCCCTATCAGTACCTCGATGGGCAGACACCGGGCAAAAAACGGGAAGAAGCTGTGCAGGCTTTCCAAAACGGAGAGGGTCAGCTCTTCCTCATCAGTCTCAAAGCAGGGGGCACGGGGCTCAACCTTACAGAAGCCGACTACGTACTCCACCTCGACCCCTGGTGGAACCCCGCCGTGGAAGATCAGGCAAGCGACCGTGCCCACCGTATGGGGCAGCAGCGCCCGGTGACCGTTTACCGCTTCGTCAGTGAAGACACCATTGAGGAAAAAATCGTACAGCTGCACCAAAACAAGCGCGAACTGGCGGATCAGCTCCTCTCCGGAACGGATGTAAGCGCCAAGCTGTCAGTGGATGATATGCTGAGTTTGCTCAAAGGAGAGGCCTGAAAATAACAAAGCACAGCTGCGTATTTATAACGGCTGTGCTTTGGAAGGCGGCAGGATGTGAGTGTTACTGCTTATGGAGCCGCTGGGTAGTCAGTACGTTATCGTTTGAACCCTTGATCTGTACCAGATACATACCTTTTGGTAAATCACCAACGTAAAACTGCTGCTTAGCGTAATCAATCTGAAAGCGCTTCATCGCACGCCCCACGAGGTTAAAGACAGTGATTTCCGTAACGCCTTGCGCCCCGGTAAGGCTGATGTAGTCCACTGCGGGGTTAGGATAGACCTTCAAATCTGCAGGAGGCGACACTACTGTGTATGGAGGAAACGACTCGATATTACTTTCCAGACCGGTCGAGGCAGAGAGGCTAAAGGTGGCTAACAGTAAAAACAGCAGGGGTAAAGTATGCTTCATATCGTGGGATTTCTAAACGTGCGTCGGGATAAAAGTCGATTTTGATAAAAATAAGCGAAAATCTATTAAAATTCAAGCGATATGTTAAAATCACTTAATTTGTTTAGATCTTACACAATAAACCCAGAGCAGAGCCTGCAAGTTCAGCCAGGCACCCGGGATTAAGCTATTTTTAAAGCTTTTGCCGTATTTGCTGCAATTTTGAAAGCCCGCCCGGCTGAAGGCTGAGCTTCAGCCGGGGCAGGACCGATCTATGTTATTTAGTCCAGATGCTCCTGGAAATACTTTGCGAACTCAGCGACAGACATGGAGCCGACATCGCCATCGCCCTGTTTCCGCACGGACACAGCACCTGTCTCTGCCTCCTTCTCACCTACGATGAGCATGAAGGGCACTTTCTTCACCTCGGCGTCCCGGATTTTCCGGCCCACTTTCTCACTGCGGTCATCCACCGTGCCGCGGATGTCATACTTCGCCAGTTCCTGCTCGATCTCAGCCGCGTAGTCATTGAAGCGGTCGCTGATGGGCAGGATGGTGTATTGCTCCGGTGCGAGCCACAGCGGAAACTTACCGCCGGTATGCTCAATCAGTATACTGATGAAGCGTTCCATAGAACCAAAAGGCGCCCGGTGGATCATTACCGGCCGGTGTGCCTGATTGTCGGAGCCGATGTACTCCAGCTCAAAGCGTTCGGGCAGGTTGTAGTCTACCTGAATAGTACCCAGCTGCCAGGAACGCCCGAGCGCATCCTTGACCATGAAGTCAAGTTTAGGGCCATAGAAAGCTGCTTCGCCCAGCTCGGTTGTGGTCTTCATACCCGCCTCAGCAGTAGCCTCAATGATGGCCCGCTCGGCATTGTTCCAGTTTTCATCTGAACCAATGTACTTTTCAGGCTTCTCCGGGTCACGCAGGGAAATTTGCGCTGTAAAATCAGCAAACCCCATCTTAGAAAGTACCGTCTTGGTCAGGTCAAGCACGTTCAGAAACTCGTCCTTGAGCTGATCCGGCGTACAAAAAATATGGGCATCATCCTGCGTAAACCCGCGTACGCGTGAAAGGCCGTGCAGCTCACCGCTCTGCTCGTAGCGGTAGACCGTGCCAAACTCTGCAATACGAAGCGGCAGATCGCGGTAGGAGTGCGGACGGTGCCCAAAAATCTCACAGTGGTGCGGGCAATTCATCGGCTTGAGCAGGAACTCCTCGCCTTCCTTAGGCGTGGTGATCGGGTGGAAGCTGTCCTCCCCGTACTTTTCCCAGTGGCCGGAAGTCACGTAAAGGTCCTTTTTGCCAATATGTGGCGTGGTCACGAGTTGGTAGCCGCGCTTCTCCTGCTCTACCCGCAGGAAATTCATCAGGCGGTCGCGCAGCTGATTGCCCTTGGGCAGCCACATCGGCAGGCCCTGCCCCACACGGTCAGAGAACATGAAAAGCTCAAGCTCTGTGCCCAGTTTACGATGGTCACGCTGCTTGGCTTCCTCAATCATCGTTTCGTATTCAGTCAGCTCCTTCTGCTTGGGGAAGGTGATGCCGTATACACGGGTCATCTGCTGACGGTTCTCATCGCCCTGCCAGTAAGCGCCCGCCACTTTGGTGATTTTGATGGCTTTGATGTAGCCGGTATCGGGCACGTGCGGGCCACGGCAGAGGTCGGTGAAATTGCCCTGCTCGTACAAGGTAATTTCCGCGCCTTCTTCCTTGCGTTTCTCCAACAGCTCCAGCTTGTATTCGTCTCCTTTTTCCTGGTAGAACGTAATGGCATCCTCTATGGAAATCGGCTTGCGGACATAGGCATTCTTCTGGCGGGCCAGCTCCAGCATTTTCTGCTCAATCTGAGGGAAGTCATCGCTGGAAATGGTATGCTCACCGGGATCTACATCATAGTAAAACCCACCGTCTGTAGATGGCCCTGTACCGAACTTCACGCCTGGATAAATGGCCTCCAGGGCTTCAGCCATCAGGTGGGCGGAAGAGTGCCAGAAGGTCGCTTTCCCGTCCTTGTCGTCCCACGTCAGCAACTGCACTGTAGCGTCTTCGGTAATAGGGCGGGTGGCATCCCACACCTCACCGTTTACTTTTGCAGAAAGGACTTTTTTGGCCAGGCCGTGGCTGATCGACTTTGCGATGTCAAGCCCGGTTACGCCAGCTTCATACTGTCGGACATTACCGTCCGGGAAAGTGATGTTAATCATGGTGATTTTAATAGTTTTGTTACTGCTCCTTACGATTGGGCAGTAAAATTAGTTTCCGGCAGTCCGGAAAAGTGTGTTTTAAGGTGCGCAAAATTAAGGGATTTTGAGAGAGCGCCTAAATTTTACAGTGCTGGATTTTCACCTATTTTCACCTTGAGCAGTGGGGTAAAAAGACAATACACAACTTTAGAGAAGCCCTTTTAAAAACCCGCGAACCGGCATGCGCAAAAAAGATGGGCTCCGGATTATTCTGTTGTTGTTGCTGCTGGCAGATACGGGCTACACCTTCCGGCAGCATAAAATGAAGCCGCTACCAAAAACTGCCGGCGGGCCTGTGGAAGATACTGACCTGGCCCGCGATTCCCGGTCAGGACAACCGCCTGTCCGGTGAATTGCTGGTGATGTGGGGCATTTTGGAGGAAGGACAGCACTTCAAATACGAAGACTAATTTTTCCTCTTAAACTCCTGTAAGTTGGTAGCAATGCTGATGTGATTGAGGCCTCCCCCCAGGTGGAAGCTCTGATGACCGTAGTCGATGCGAAAACGGCTGATTTTCACGCCCACTCCGAAACTAAAACCAGCCAGGCTGCCGAAGTTATCCAGCCCGAGCTCCCGCCGCATGAAGTGGTTGTACCCAAAACGCAAGCGGAAATTCTCCCGAGCGCCCAGCAAAAACTCCCCGTTGAAGACCAGGTGTCGGAAAAAGTTGTCAAACCAGATGCTCGACGGGCTTTCCTCCGTTTGCTCTTCCCCAAAAAACAATAGTGACGGCTCTGCATTTGGGTCATCGTAGCGGATATTCCAGCGGTCGAGGAACCGGTAAATCACCGAGAAACGGAAGGGCAGGTACTTCAACCGCTTGGAAATCCCAAACTGCATCTCAAAGGGCAGGGGCTCCAGGTTGTCTTCGGTATAGTAGGTCACCTGCCGGCCCATATTGCGGAAAACCAGAGTGGCGGTCAGATTGCGGGCGGTATCGATATAGGTAGCCGCCGCATCTGCCCCCAGCCCGAAGGAAGAGTAGCCGGCCATTTGAGAGGTGATGACTTTCAGGTTGGCCCCGATCGCCAGGCGGTCGTAGACTTGTTTGCCTACGCCAAAGTTGATGGCATACTCAGCGGCATCAAAGGTGCCCAGCACTTCGCCCCGGTCGTTGGTCTCATCGAAGGTGCCATAGCTAATGTACTGCACGCCCAAATGGGAAGTCAGCCCCAGAGAGTCGAAATGATGCCCGAAAGCCGCATATCCATGGCTAATGCCTGCCACATGAAAGCTGTGGTTGATGGCAATCTGCTGATGCATGTCGGGATTGAGGGCGGCCGGGTTGCCCAGGGCCAGGTTCACATCGTCATCGCGCACCGTGATCAGGTTGCCACCCATTGCAGTGAGCCGGGCGGAAGGCGACAGATTGAGAAATTCGTAAGTATGCAGCCCGCCTAACTGCCCGTGCACATGCTGCGCAAGGAACAGAAAAGCCAGAGCCGTAAGGGCGTTAGGTAGAAATCTAAGTTGCATGCTATTGGTTTATTCTTCAAGGTCGGTTTATTCTTCTCCTTCTCTTTTCCAGATCGTGCGGCAGATGCCTTGTTCGCAGTTCATTTTACGTTTGAGCTCGCCCTGCTCATCGTACAGCTTGAGCAGCCCATGCTCATTGTCGCCATTGAGGTAAGCACCTTCTGCTTTCAGGTTGCCATTCTCGTGGTACTCTATGAAAGGGCCGTTTTCGGCATTATCTTTAAAGCGGACCCGCTCCATGAGCTGCCCGTTTTTGTAGTAGCGGTCCCAGTCGCCTGTCATTTCATTGGCTTCGTACTGCCCGGAGAGGTTGAGCTGCCCGGACTCGTAGTAAGACCGGTAAGGGCCATCAAAAATGCCCTGCCGGTAGGTTTCGACAATTTGAGTATCTCCCTTTTCGAAGTAAAGTACCCGGAGCCCGTTAAGGGTATCATTTTCGTAGGTCGCTTCCTCCATCAGGCGCCCCTGTTCGTCAAACTTCTGATATAAGCCCTGCCTGGCAAAATCAACCTTATTTCGCTGATAACGCTCCGTGTAGCCATAGCTGTCTACGTTTTCAACCTGCTCTATCTTCGACTTGCATCCTGTAGCAAGGAGGAACAATGCAACGGCAGCGATCCAAATGTGCTTCATGTAAATCTCTGTTTTTTATGCCTTCACACTCAAAACAAACGCAAAACAGCGGCCTTCATTTTCAGCGGGCGAAAAATAACACTTTAAATCAACGCGATCTGCATCAAAACAGTAGCATCAGAACCGGGAATTCCGTATTTTGAAATTCCATGATGCAAAAACTGCGCAACATTTTCCATTCTTTTCCAGTACAGCTACTGGTGTTGCATGTCCGCAGCAACCACCTGCTGCTCGCGATGTGGGTGGTTTTCTTCCTGCTCGTTTCCGGTGCGCTGGCCAGTAAGCTCGGCTTTCAATACCTTTTCCTGGACCCGGAATACCTCGGGGCCGTCAACTTTTGGAGCTTTTTCTTCGTAGGCATAGGGTTTGGCAGTTTTTTTATGAGCTGGAACCTGGCCATTTACCTCCTAAGCGCTCACTATTTTCCATTTTTGGCGTCACTTGCCCGGCCTTTCACCAAGTTTGTCATCAACAACCTGCTGCTGCCGCTGTCCTTTCTGATCGTCTACCTGGGCATCATGGTCTACTTCCAGCGCTACTACGAAGGGCTTGTCTTCCGGGAAGTCACTTTGAATGCCGTAGGTTTTCTCAGCGGGATGTTACTGCTGATTATCCTGTATTCCATCTATTTCCAATTTACCAACCGCGACATTTCGTACTACGAGAGCCGGCCCGAGCGCCCGCCCCACCTCACCCGTGCCTACACGCCCGGCCGCCGACAGGTGGACCTGGAGTACATCAAGCTGGACAGCACGCGGTGGCGGGTGGACACCTATCTGTCGGAATCGCTGGAGCCCCGCCTGGTCAGGAGCGTGGCGCACTACGACACCAAGATGCTGATGAGCATTTTCAAGCAAAACCACCTCAATGCGCTCATCCTGCAGCTCATCAGCATGCTGGTGCTGCTGGTGCTGGGCTATTTGGTGGATTACCCGCCCTTTCGGATTCCGGCCGGTGCCAGCCTGTTCATTCTGGCCAGTGTACTGACAGCCCTGATCGGAGCGGTCATCTACTGGTTCGGTGAGTGGAGCATGACCGTTATCATTGTCCTTTTACTCGGATTGAATATTCTGACCCGCAATGACAACTTTAACTACACCAATAAAGCCTATGGCCTCAATTACGAGACCGCCCCCGCTGAATACTCTTTGAAGCGCCTGCAGGAAGCCTCCAACAGCACCCGTATTGAAGACGACAAGGCGGCCACCACTGCTATTCTGGAAAGATGGAAAGCCAAAACCGAAGAGGAAAAACCCTGGATGGTCATCCTTTGCTCGAGCGGGGGCGGGCTGAAATCAGCCACCTGGAGCATGCAGGTGGTCCGTACGGCAGACAGCCTGCTCAACGGGCAACTGCTGGAACATACGGTACTCATTACCGGAGCCTCCGGTGGCATGATGGGCATGACGTACCTGCGGGAGCTGTATTTGCAACAGCAGCGTGGAGAATGCGTAGATGTCCACGATCCGCGTTACATTGACGACATCGCCAAAGACCTGGTGAATTCTATCGCTTTCACCATCGTTTCCAATGACCTCTTTATCCCCTGGGCACCCTTTGAAATGAACGGCTACACCTACTACAAAGACCGGGGCTATGTCTTTGAGCAGCAGCTCAATGAAAACACCAATGGCATACTCGACCGGAGGCTGGAGGAATACCGGGAGCCGGAGGCATCGGCCACAATCCCCATGCTTTACCTGACCCCCTCCATCGTCAATGATGCCCGTCGCCTGATCATTTCCCCACAGGGCGTTTCCTACATGATGAAAGCGCCGGTGGGGCAGCGCTATCCCAAAGCGGTGGAAGTGGACGCGGTTGACTTTCGGTGGATGTTTCAGGATCAGGATGCCGGTAATCTCCGAATGCTCTCGGCTATACGCATGAATGCAACCTACCCCTATGTACTGCCCAACGTGCACCTGCCCAGCCGTCCCGGGATTGAGGTAATGGATGCCGGGTTTCTGGACAACTACGGTATCGTTTCTGCCACCCGGTTCATTCAGGTATTTCGGGAATGGATACTTGAAAACACAAGCGGTGTGATGCTGTTGCAAATCAGCAGTTCAGACAAGGTGGAAGAAATCACGCCAAGCGGTGGGCAGGGTATTGTTGAATCCATGTTCAATCCGCTCGGTATTGCCGGTAAAGTGCTTGTGGTGCAGGAGTTTGAGCACGACAACAGCTTAGGGTTTATGTATGACCTGCTGGGCGAAGAGCGCTTCATTCAAATCCCGTTTTTCTACCGGCCTACAGAAGATAACAAGCTGGAAGCCTCGATTTCCTTCCACATCACGCAGCGGGAAAAAGCGGATGTGATGCGTGCCATGAACCATCCGTCCAATTTGTCGAGCCTGGAACAATTACAACAACTCCTCAGCCCTCCTGCAAAACAAAAGTAGGAGTTAAGCGCTTCCCTTTATTACATCCTTGAAACGGAGAGGCTGAAGCTACAGGCCAGACTCCCTGAATTCGAAAAGTTAACCAGATAAAAATGAAGACGATACCTGCCTCCACCCTGGAGCAAGCAATGCACTACAACGAATACCGCCAGCTTATTGAAGAATTGCGTGCCGATGGTAAAACCACAGGTTCTAACCACAGCGAAGCGATGCTGAACTATACGGATCTCAACCGCACCCGCATGAACCGCCTCGATAAGACCACCCGGCTTACGCCCGAAACGCTTGAAGCACTGGAACAACTGGAAACGCCCATGACGATGCTCGTCCTGACCGAAGCATGGTGCGGGGATGCAGCGCAGGTTATTCCGGTGCTGAATAAAATAGCAGAAACGACCCCCAACCTTTCTCTACGGCTTATCCTAAGGGACGAATATCCCGATATCATGGATGCCTTTCTCACCAACGGCGGGCGTTCTATTCCAAAAATCATTTTCCTAAAGGGAGCCAACAGAACGGTAACAGGCAGCTGGGGCCCCAGGCCTGCAGCCGTACAGCAAATCGTCATGGATTACAAAACAAAACTGAAAACACTGGATGACGAGGCTGCTAAAAAAGCGCTACAGCAGACCACTATGACAGACACCCAGAAATGGTATGCCCGCGATAAGACAAAAAGCATACAGTCAGAGGTCATACAGGCCCTTTTCCATCATCAGGAAGCCCTGGCCCAATAGACTTGCTGCCACTTGACCATTCTCGTATTAGCCCAATGAAAGCCATCCCCGGTATTTTTTTAAGGAATAAATCGGAAATCCTTGGCTCGTCCTGTATTTTCGCACCGTATTCCAATCAAACGACTTTAAAACTGCTTATATGATCAACGTTGAGCTGCTCAAGAAAACATGCGAAACCCCGGGCGCACCAGGGTACGAACAGCGTATCCGGGAATTCATCCTCGCTGAAGTTACCCCACTTGTAGACAAGGTAGAAGTAGATGCCATGGGTAACGTAGTCGCCATCAAAAAAGGGCAGCAAGACAAAAAGGTCATGGTAGCTGCTCATATGGACGAGATTGGGTTCATCGTTACGCACATCGACGAGGATGGCTTCATCCGTTTTCATACCCTGGGCGGTTTTGACCCGAAAACGCTGACCTCGCAGCGGGTCATCGTACACGGCCGCAAAGACTTCATCGGTGTCATGGGCAGCAAACCCATCCACCTGATGAAGCCGGAAGAGCGCAATAAACAGCTTCCGATCAGTGAGTACTACATTGACCTGGGCATGCCCCGGGACGAAGTGGTAAAGTATATTGCGGTAGGCGACTCCATTACGCGAGAACGGGAGCTCATTGAAATGGGCAATTGTGTCAACAGCAAGTCCCTGGACAACCGGGTGTCGGTGTTCATCCTGCTGGAAACCCTGCGGGCGCTGAAAGGCCAAGCCGTACCTTACGATATTTATGGTGTGTTCACCGTACAGGAAGAAGTAGGGCTGCGCGGCGCCATCTCTTCTGCCCACCTGATTGACCCGGATTTTGGTTTTGGCCTTGATGTAACTATCGCTTTTGATGTGCCCGGTGCGCAAGCACATGAGTACGTCACAAGCCTGGGCAAAGGGGCAGCTATCAAAATTATGGATGGCATGACCATCTGTGACTACCGCATGGTCAATTACATGAAAAAAACGGCTGATGCACACGATATCCCCTGGCAACCGGAAATACTTCCTGCGGGAGGTACCGATACGGCGGGTATTCAGCGCTACGGCAAAAAGGGAGCGATAGCGGGCGCCATTTCCATCCCGCTCCGCAATATGCACCAAACTATCGAAATGGCTAATAAGGCTGACATCAAGCACTGCATTGACCTGCTGACCCACTGCCTGAGCGAGCTCCACCAATACGACTGGAGCTTCGAAAATGTGGATGGCAAACGCTCCAAGCCGGCAGCGGGCGACAGCTATGACTTTCTTTAATCCGCTATGAGGGCAAAGCAAATCTTTATGGGGACCGTCATTCTCGGGGCGGGTATCTACTTTGGGTCTAAGTATATGGACACGGTGGAGCGGCTCTTCGATGATGCCGCTTCCGGATTCTTCGTTATCCTCATTCTACTGCTGTTAGGCCTGATGGTTTATCGGGTGTTGTCCAATTAGTAACCCATGGCGGAAATCATTGACCTCAGTCAGGAAATTTATTCGGGTATGCCGGTGTACAGGAGGTTGCCACCGGTGCTCATTGAGCCCTATGCCACCCATGAAGAATGGGCAGGGGAAAAAGACCCCAAAGCGCAAACGCCAGCGGTTAACCGATTAGATATGGGGGAGCATACCGGTACCCACGTTGATGCCATCAGCCACATGGGCAAAGCCTACGCCAGCCAGTCTATCGAGACTATGCCGCTTTCCACCTTTTATACGTCCGGCTTTTGCCTGGACTTTTCCCACAAAGGGCTTCAGGCACTCATTGAACCCGACGAGATAGCAGCAGCCTGTGCCTCCTGCGGACAGGAAATCAAAAAAGGGGACACCCTTCTTTTTTATACCGATCATTACCGGCGTGCGTTCGGGACGCCAGGCCTGGGGTAAGGGCCCCGGGCTTAGTGCCCAAAGTGCCAGATGGCTGGGCAAGCAAGGCATTGCTGCATTTGGAGTGGAAACCATGGCGCCCGGTGTTTCCGGAGTCTCTAACCGGGCCGTACACGAAATCTGTGGCGAATTAAACTTCACACATTACGAAAACCTCGTCAACCTTCACCTGCTCCTGAATCGCGGGCGCTTCCGGTTCATTGGCTTACCGCTGAAAATCAGGGGCGGAACAGGTTCACCGGTCCGGGCCATCGCCGTTTTTGAATGATAATAACCTCTGCCAAAAGTGGTGTAAGCCATCAGGATGACACCAGCCCTGTCCGCTCAGCTACTGCCAGCAACTCACTGACCATCATAGCCGTAGCGCCCCACAGGATTTTGCCCTCCACATCAAAGTAAGGTACGCCTTTGAGCGTAATATTGGCCGCCAGTTGCAAATTTGTTTTGCGTTGGGTGGCAGGATTGGACAGGTGGCTGAACGGGACTTCCAGGATAGTGCGTACCTCCTCCACATCCGGCACAAATGCCGGACGGCTATCCGTGAAGCCCACATAGGGGTGTACCTGAAAATTGCTGACCGGAATATACAGCTCCGTCAGCTTGCCCAGGACTTCAATTGTATCAACAGGGACACCCACCTCTTCCTCGGTTTCCCGCAGGGCCGTTTCTTCCAATGAAGCATCCGAGTCTTCAAACTTCCCGCCCGGAAAGCTGATCTGCCCGGCATGCCGGTCATGCCCGTGGTGGGGCTGCCGCTCGATAAAAACAAGGTGCCAGTCGGACTGATGGGGGTAAAACAAAGCCATAACGCCGGCCTGCCGTGCCCCCGGAGGTGGCGTCATCGCCTGCTGCCGTACAACGTGCGCCATACGAAATTGCGCCTCTTGCCCGGGCAGTGGGTGCCTGAGCTCGTCTGCGATAGCCTGAATAAATGAATGCTGCATATCCATTTAACTCTGAAGGGCATTGAATAGTTGCACAACAGCACAGCCCCGAAACACAAGTTGTGTTTTGGGGCTGTACAGCATTTCCCTAATCAAGGACACCCTTTGAGATTAAAGGTCTTTGTTGGATATTTCCAGGTATTTCTCCAGAGCGGTAGCCATAGAGGTGATACCCGGTGCAGGTACTTTGATATTGATGGTCAGGCCCTGCTTTTCCACCTCTTTGCTGGTGGAATTGCCAAAGACTGCCATGCGGGTATCGTTCTGCTTGAAATCCGGGAAGTTTTCGTAGAGCGATTTGATGCCAAGCGGGCTGAAGAACACGAGGACATCGTAGGTCACATCACTGAGGTCAGACAAATCGCTGCTGACCGTTTGGTACATCATAGCATCCTGCCAGTCAAAGCTGTTTTCCTTCAAATACGAGCTGACCTGCTTAGCCCCAAGATTGGAGCAAGGCAAGAGGAACTTTTCTTTCTTATGCTTTTTCAGGGCAGGTGCCAGGTCTTGTATGGTGCGTTTGCCCACAAATACCTTCCGTTTGCGGTAAACGATGAACTTCTGCAGGTAATTGGCTATAGCCTCAGACAGGCAGAAGTACTTCATGTCCTGTGAGACCTTGATCCGCATCTCTTCGCAAATGCGGAAGTAGTGATCAATCGCATTTTTGCTGGTCAGGATCACCGCAGTATACTCATCAGGCTTAATTTTGGCTTTGCGAAATTCCTTAGCCGAGACGCCCTCTACATGAATGAACGGCCGCCAGTCGATGGTCAGTCCGTATTTCTGTTCTAAATCGTAGTAGGGAGATCGCTCCGGCTTAGGCTGGGATATCAGGATGGTTTTTACCGGCTTGTAAGTCTCTTCTTGTACTTTGCCATTTGCTGCCATGCAACAACAATTTTTGGGTTTTGCCCACTGTGCGTTTGATTTCAAGCAAGCTGTAGCACAGTTCCTGAACGAGGTTTTTAAATTAGGAAGTTGTTAATCCTTTTACCAAGATCAGGACAGGAGCGATTTCAACGGTGCAAATATACAACAAAAAGTGAAACTTATGAAAGGAGAGAAAGCGGCCGGCCGAAAACAGGCTGCGCAGAAACATAAATAAATAAACGGCGGCAATGACTGCGAAAATCAGATAAAGTATAGGCATTTTCAGGCTGTCGGGCCCGTAGGCAAAGAGCCCGTTGCCAATGATGAGGGCGATACCCAGGATCAGATTGAAGACCACGATCGTCATGTTGTAGATCCGGACTTCCTTTTCTACGGGAAACACCACACGAATGTAAGTCAGCAGCAGGTGCTTGCCCATCCAAAACACAGCAATGCCCAGCACGCACATCAGCAGGCTACGCCAGGGCGCTACCGCAACCGGGACCTCAAAGTACTCCGTCAAAAGAAAAACGAAAAAGCCGGCAGACAGCATGAAAAGCGCGTAGAAAAGGTAATACGGCAGGCCGCCGCCCCCTTCTCTTTCCCGCTGTAGCTGGTTGAGCAAATTATCATTTAGAAATGCCCGGTATGCCCGGCCCAGCTGCGCCCGGAAGAGCGTTATCAAAACGGTGAGCAGCAACAGGCTTGCAACGGTCGTAATTAAAACAACCTGGTTAAAACGGCTGTCAATCGTCACAACCGGCTTGGAAGAAAAACCTGCATCAGGAGGAGGCAACACCGGTTCAACGGCCTGCTCTTCGGGGCTGGTGGGCACTATATCGAAGGGGTTGCCGGTCACCGGTACAACACTTGTCAGGGTATCTGCTCCTACCTGGGCAGAGAGCCGTGGCGTCAGGTCAAAGGGGTTGGCTTGCGCAAAAGCACCTTTAGCTATCAGCACTGACAGCAGGCTAACAAGCAGAAAACGGGTCGATATGTGGAGCACCTTATTCACAGTTCTTACAAAGGTAGCGCACTGACTGGAATTATCCATAGCTTTTCTCCGGACAGTGTGCATAACAAATTGCACTTTTTGAATAGCTTGCCAGCATTTGCCGTTTGCCTCTCCTGGATAAGCTGGAGCAGAGCGGGAAGCTCTACCCCAGCAGCCATAGGGCTTAAATGCAGTGGGTTGCCTTTGTGTTTTGTGCAATTTGTTATACACACCTCCGGACATTATGCCTCCTCTGCCGTACGGAACTGGACCCGCCCGGGTTTGTTAAAGAGCTGTTAAGCGTTTTTTTATCCCCTACCGGACTGGTAACTTGTACAGGATTTTATTTTAGCCACCATCTATGAAGAACAGCCTGATCTTCCGGGTCATCCTTTTGGGCGCCATCGCCATTGCCGGCATCATTGGCATGCAAGCCTATTGGGTGATCAATACCTGGAATATAAACGAGGAGGAGTTCAGCAAAAAAGCAAGCCTTGCGCTTTACCGTACGGCCTGCGGGCTGGCTGACCTGAGCGGGGGCGACCTGCCGCCACGCAATATCGTCAATCAGCGCACGACCAACTACTATGTAGTCAATATCGATAGCGAAATCGACGACGACCACCTGGAGTACTTTCTGCAGAAAGAGTTTGAGCGCCTGGCCCTTTACGTCGATTTTGAATACGCCGTTTACGATTGTACGACCAATGAGATGATGTATGGCAACTACTGCAGTTTCAATCCTGGTAAGCAAACTGACCTGGCTGAGCTTGGCGACCTGCCCAAGGACGATAAGTTCACCTATTACTTCAGCGTTAAATTCCCCAACCGGTCCGGCTATCTGCTGGGCAAAATGCAGCTTTCCATTTTCTTCTCAGCCATCCTGATGATCGTCCTGATCTTTTTTGCCTACTCCATGTATATCATGCTGCGGCAAAAGCGGCTGTCTGAACTGCAGAAAGACTTCATCAACAATATGACGCACGAGTTCAAGACGCCCATTTCCACCATAAAGATTTCCGCAGATGTTTTCCAAAACGCGCCCGAAGTGCAAAACAACCCAAGGCTGCTGCGCTATGCCACCATCATCAAGGAGCAAAACAAACGCCTCAACAGCCAGGTCGAGAAGGTCTTGCAGCTGGCCCGGATCGAGCAGGGGAACTTTGAGCTCAAACTGGAGCAGTTTCCCGTTGCAGAGGCACTAAGTGCCATCGTCAACAGCACGGCGGTACAGGCTGAAAAGCAGGGCGGAACATTGGAAAGCGACATCCGGCTTGGCGATGTTCACATTGAGGCTGACCGCCTCCACTTCACCAACATTCTTCACAACCTGCTCGATAACGCGGTCAAGTACTGTTGTGAACGGCCGGCAATCAACCTGTCAGCCTATGCCTCGGAACAGCAGGTTACCATTAAAATTGAAGATAAAGGCGTGGGGATTTCCAAAGAGCATATGAGCCGGATATTCAGCAAATTTTACCGAGTGCCCACGGGCAACGTTCACAAAGTCAAAGGTTTTGGGCTCGGGCTGTACTATGTAAAAAGCATCTGTGATGCTCAGGGCTGGCAGCTGGATATGGAGAGTACCCCGGGCGAAGGCACTAGCGTTTATTTGCATATTCCTGTTCTCCAGCCCGGCTTCCAAAGCTGGTGGCACCAACTTCGTACCTACTTTTCGAAGTATCTTCGCAAAACTGCCACCCGGCTGACCAATGCCTAAAAGCCAATTGCATCTATGAAAGCACACCTTTTATACGTTGAAGATGACGAAAGCCTGAGCTTTGTGACCCGCGACAACCTGGAACTTCAGGGTTATCAGATTACCCACTGCGCAACCGGAAAGGATGCCCTTCAGCTGATTGATGCCCAATCGCAGGACATAGACCTTTATATTTTGGATGTGATGCTGCCGGACATTGATGGTTTTACGATTGCCCGCCGCATCCGCGAGCAGGACACCCACACCCCGATTTTATTCCTGACCGCCAAATCGCTGAAAGAAGACCGGCTCAAAGGGCTGCGCCTGGGCGCTGATGATTACATTACCAAGCCATTCAGTATTGAAGAGCTCATGCTCAAAGTCGAAATATTCCTGAGGCGCAGTCAGATAACGCTGCCGGATAATGCTTCAGAGTATGCATTGGGGCAGTTCCGGTTCGATTACCAAAACCTTCTGCTCAAAGGGGATGGGGAGCCGCGGCAGCTTACACAAAAAGAGGCAGACCTGCTCAGGCTTTTTGCAGAGCAGCGCAATCAGGTGATCCGCCGCTCCGATATCCTGAAAAAACTGTGGGGCGAAGATGACTACTTCCTGGGGCGCAGTCTTGATGTGTTTATCTCCCGCCTACGTAAATACCTGCGCAAGGATACGCAACTCAAAATTGAGAACATTCACGGGGTTGGATTCCGGTTGAAGGAAGGAAATTAGTGGACAGTCATCGCAAAATGCTCCAAGCTACTTCAGGCGTACACGGGTGCCAATCAGAACCGACAGCGAATTAATCCGGTCGTTGTTTGGCCCCAGCCCATCAATATTCTTGAAATAGTGTACGGAATGCTGATAAACCGGCTGCACAAAAAGGCTCCACCGCTCTGAGAAGTAGCGTTCGGCTCCAAAGCCGAAGTTGACCGTCAGATAGGCATTATCCTTAAAGCTACCTCCTTCAAACCACCCCTGCCCATTGCGCCGGATGCGGTCAATTTCGGATTCACCCGGCCCATCAGTCACCGGTGGTGGCATAGCCGGCAGGAAGTCAAACTGAGGCGCTTCTGCCGTATAGTAGTTGGTTTGGAAAGCGACCTGTACGGCCCCACCCGCGAGAACGTAAGCCCGCCACTTATTATGCTGGAGGTAATCATAACGAATATGCAGCGGAATGCTGAGCATATTCAGCTCTGTAGTGCGCAGCTCATCACCACGCAGCCCCGATAACAGGCTACCTCTTACGTAAACAATACCCACCGGATAGTAACGCGCGGCGTAAATGGCTCCGGTTTCAACCTCCAGACGGCCGAAATCAGCACTAAGAGATAAGCCTCCTCCGTATCCTATTGCTGCCCGTTCCAGGCTTTCCGTCAATCGTTTTTCGGAGCTTGCCGGTACCAGGATGTGGTTGTAATCCGCACTGCCAAACATACCGACCAGTAAAGCAGGGCGCTTCTTTATGCGCCTGACCTTGGTGTCTCCCAAATCAGCTTCAGGCACAGCCAGGGTTTCAAAGGGCAATCCCGGAAGCAAGGCAGAGGCAGCCAAACCGAACGGAGGGCCTTCTTCCATTGCAGCCACAGGGCTCATGAGGGAAGAGACCGGCAACTCTGAAGTCTCTGCCATGGTATTGGAGCGTAGGCTCTTCGGGCGTTCTGAACCCAAAAGCGGGGGCATGGGAGCCCAGACTTGGTTTTTCACGCCTGTTAAAGCTTGTCCAGGGGCTTCTTTGGCCGGTTCGGGCAACGCGCTTGCCGTTAGCAGGTTGTTGCTGTACTTGTCTACCTCCCGGGATGGTTGCCCCTCTTCTTCTACCAACCGGTTCGGGCCAGGCGTTGCGTTATCTGTAGAGGGCTCCTGTATTTCGGCAGGTGTTACATTTATAGACTGATGATCGGTGGCAACCTCGGTGTAATCAGACTGACCGGCAGGCTGACTGCCCGCGACCGGTGCACCCAGTTTCGGCAGGTACTGCCAGCAGGTGATGAAAAGTAGCAGGAAAAGCGCCAGTTCCATCGTCTTATAGCGCAGCACGTACTGTGGCCAGGTAAACCACTCATTAAGCATCGCTTCCATTCTGAGCCAATGGGCTGGCTCGTAGGGCACCTCATACTGATGCATCTTGCCAAAGATCACCTCATCCACCTCACGGGGGTCTGCTTCTGCCGGGCCTGCATCAAGGGCCTCCGCCGCATCGAGCTGCTCCTCAAAAGCCGACCAATCTGGCGCACCGGTTTCAGGCCGGAGATTGGTCATCTTCTGGCGGATTTGCTCATCAAACTGGTGATCTTCTCTTTTCTTCATATCCTCTATAGTCGTTCGCTCAGTATTTCTTTCAGTTTTGACCGAGCTTTTACCAGGTTCGACCTGGAAGTGCTTTCTGTTATGTCAAGTAGCTCCGCAATTTCCTTGTGTGCGTACCCTTCGATCACATACAAGTTGAAAACAGCACGGTAGGAAGGCGTAAGCTCCTGAATGGCTTCAAGTATTTCCTGTTCCGAGCAGCGGCTGATCGCATCCGGATCATTGGTACTGATGTCATACGCCTCGTCCATGTCCTCAGTGCGGCGGCGGCTGTTTTTACGGAAATAGTCAATCGCCGTGTTGACCATGATTCGCCGAATCCATGCAGAAAGTGAAGTCCCCGGCTTATACTTGCTTACATGCCGGAAAACTTTGATGAACCCTTCGTGCAGAATATCGAGTGCTTCTTCCTCATCAGTAGCATAACGGAGGCATACCCCCATCATACGGCTGTAGTACTCTTCGTACAGCACCTTCTGAGCCCAGCGCTCCCGGCGAACGCAGGCCTGTATTAAGCCTTTCTCATTGTTTTCTAAGGGCAAAGCGATATCCATGTATGTTCAATTAGCCCAAATTACCCTAATTAAGCAAAAGATACAACCGGGAAAGCGCGAACGCTTTGTCTTTTCTTGTGCTAAATAGAGGCAGATGATGACGTATATTTCAAATATTCAGGCGTAGTGTAGCTAACCTACAGCTAAGAACGCTTTGCAGATCGGATCCGCTGCCCGCTGCATCAATTTCTGCCGCCTTTTGCGAGCCTGTGGAATTTCAGTTTGTTTTAAATATGTTTTTATGTAAATTTTTTGTTTATTTTTTTGGCGGTATTTTTGTACTTTTGAGGAAAATACATACAGGCAATAAGCCAGTCAAAATATGAGTGAGACAGCTGAACAGAACGGTCAGGAGAACATCATCACCCTTAAGGGGATGTATGAGGATTACTTCCTGGACTATGCTTCCTACGTTATTCTGGAGCGCGCCGTACCCGGCATTATTGACGGATTGAAGCCCGTACAGCGGCGGATACTCCACGCTATGCGGGAAATGCACGACGGGCGTTACCACAAAGTCGCCAACATCATCGGGCAGACCATGCAGTACCACCCGCACGGAGATGCTGCCATTGGCGATGCCCTGGTCAATCTCGGGCAAAAGGACCTGCTCATTGACCCGCAGGGCAACTGGGGCGATGTGCGTACCGGCGACAGCGCAGCCGCTCCCCGTTACATTGAGGCGCGCCTGACTAAGTTTGCACTGGAGGTGGCCTTCAACCCTCAGACCACCGACTGGCAGCTAAGCTACGATGGCCGGAAGAAGGAGCCAATCGGGCTGCCGATGAAGTTCCCCATGCTCCTGGCACAGGGTACCGATGGCATCGCCGTGGGGCTTTCCACTAAAATCCTGCCGCACAACTTCAACGAGCTCATCAAGGCTTCCATCAAGCTGCTGCAGGGGAAGAGGGTCAAAATCTACCCCGATTTCCAAACCGGCGGCATGATAGATGTATCGGACTACAGGAGCGGCAAACGGGGCGGCCGGGTTAAAGTCAGAGCCAAAATCGAAGCGGTGGATAAGAGTACCCTCGCTATTCGGGAGCTGCCTTACGCCACGACTACACAATCCCTTATTGACAGCATCCTTAAAGCCAACGACAAGGGCAAAATCAAGATCAAAAAGGTGGTGGACAATACCGCCGAGCACGTCGAAGTACTGGTAGAGCTTGGGAACGGCGTTTCCCCTGACCTCACCATTGATGCGCTTTATGCCTTTACCAACTGCGAAATATCCATTTCTCCAAATGCCTGTGTGATCATTGAGGACAAGCCCCACTTCACGACCGTGGAGGACATCCTGGATATTTGCACGCAGCAAACCAAAGCCCTCCTTAAGCGGGAACTGGAAATCCGTAAGGCGGAGCTGCTGGAAAAACTGCACTTCGCCAGCCTGGAAAAGATCTTCATCGAAAACCGTATCTACCGGGACATCGAGCAGTGCGAAACCTGGGAGGCTGTGCTGGAAGCGGTAGACAGTGGCCTGCGGAAGTATGTGCGTGTCCCCGGCGAAAAGCCAAAGAAAAACGACGACCGGCTGGAACTCCTGCGGGACATCACAGAGGATGACCTCGTGCGCCTGACCGAAATCCGGATCAAGCGGATTTCCAAATACAATACCTTCAAAGCGGAGGAGCAGATCAGCAAGCTGGAAGAGGAGCTCAAGGAAGTGCAGCACCACCTGGACAACCTCACGGACTATGCCATTGCCTACTACGAAAACCTGCTGCAGAAATTCGGCAAAGGCAAAGAGCGGCGCACCATCATTACCACCTTTGAGAACATCGAAGCGACAGAAGTGGTGGCCAAAAATGCCAAGCTGTATGTGGACCGGAAGGAGGGCTTCTTCGGCACGGGCCTGAAGAAGGACGAATTTGTCTGCGAATGCTCGGATATTGCGGATATCATCGTCTTCCGAAAAGATGGTAAATATCAGGTATCCCGGATTGCGGATAAAGTCTTTGCCGGTAAGGATATCATCCATATTGATGTCTGGAAAAAGGGCGATGACCGGACCACTTACAACGCCATATACGTAGACGGCAAGACCGGGCGGACATTCGCTAAGCGCTTTCAGGTACAGTCCATCACCCGTGACCGGGAGTACGACATGACCACGGGTGAAAACGGTTCAAAACCGCTGTATTTCACCGCCAATCCAAACGGAGAAGCCGAAGTCGTCACCGTGCAGCTCACACAGGGCAGCCGGGCGCGCAATAAGGTCTTTGATTATGACTTCAGTGAGCTGGAGATCAAGGGGCGAAGCTCCAAAGGTAATACTGTAACCAAGTACCCCGTACGTAAGGTTTCCCTGAAAGAAGAGGGAGAATCAACGCTTGGCGCAATCAAAATATGGATGGATGAAGTCAGCGGTCGGCTGAATACCGATGAGCGGGGGCTGCTTCTGGGCGAGTTCAGCTCCGGCGACCACATCTTTGCCATTTATAAAGAAGGATCTTACGAGGTGATTGAACTCGACCTTAATAAAAAAATTGAGCCCAAAGAGATTGTCTATATCGGCAAGTTCGATCCGGATGCAGCTGTGAGTGCAGTCTACTTTGAAGGCGAGCGGGGCTGGTCAGTAGCCAAACGCTTTCAGGTGGAGACCACCTCTACCAATCAGCGCTTCCTGTTCATTACAGAGCATAAGAAAAGTAAGCTGTTGTTCGCTTCACCTGAACCGGGTGCCGCTATCCAATATCAGATCAAAGACGGTAGCCAGAAAATTGATCAGGAGCTCGACATTGAGGACTTTATTGATGTCAAAGGCTGGCGCGCCATGGGCAACAAAGTCGCCGATCAGCGCCTGCTGTCCGTGAGTCCTCTGAAAAAAGAAACCGCGGCCTCCTCAAAGGACGGCGGTGGGGAAAAACTAAAGCCGGGGGACAGCATCGACTTTGATGTGGAAGACGATGGGCAGACGAAGATGTTTGATTAATCTCTGATCAACAGCCCGAAGGCGAAATCTTCCAGCAGCTCCTCCACCTGGCTCAGGTCCCCCTCCTTCACTTCGATGTCCGTGAGGGAGGGCAGGTGCTGGGCAAAGTAGATGTGGTTGTTCGCCATTTCCAGCAGGGTGCTGGCCAGTGCTCGGGGATAAGCATAATCGGGATTGACTTCTTTGATGATTTTTGCGATGCGCTTGGCCAGGCTTTTGTAGGTCAGGAAAAAGCCCTCCTTATTTTCTTCGTCCACCTGTTTGGTGTGGTATGCCTTGGTGGCTTCTGCTACTACGATGCGGTGCAGCACGTCTTCATCCACAAACTGAATGGAGGTATTCCGGCGGGAAGTATCAACAATAGCGGAGATGGCAATTTTCAGTTTCTGCTTCGGGTCTTCAATATTCATAGTATTGTAATCGATGTGGAACTTCATCCACTCCCAATACCAGCACAGCAGGTAGACCAACAGGCGGTGCTTATTCTCAAAATAGCGGTAGACGGATGCCTCTGTGGAGTTGATCCGCTCTGCCAGCTTTTTGAAGGTAAAGGCCTCAAACCCGATCTCATCAATCAGGATAATGCTGTACTGAATGATCTTTTTGCCCAGCTTGGTGTCCTGCGGGTTTTTGAGATACAACCTTTCGTTGAGCTGCATCTGAATGAAAATTGACATCGCTATTGCAGTTTTTGTAGGTGTGGTCAACCACCTGTGTCATTGTGCTTTCAGGGCTGCCTGTCCTGTTCTTCAGCCAGGTCGCCGAGTTTTTCCTGCTCAAGGTAAGGCTTCAGCCAGCAAAGGCAGGATTCGAAATCTTTAAAAATATAACTTTCGTTGATAAGGCCCGGAATCACGTTGATCCGTTCCAGCATAAGCAGAGGCTGATCCTGTAACCCGGAGAAGGCCACTACGATGCCTTCCTCCCGTAAGCTACGGATCGCATCATCCATCGCATACAGGCCCGATTGGTCCATGTAAGGCACCCGCTCCATGCGCATGACGACTACTCTAATACCGGGCAGGGCCTGCATGATCTCCTGGAAGCGGTCAACAAAACCAAAAAAGATCGGCCCGTCAAAGTGCCTGATGTATACCGAGTCCCCCAATTTTCCAATATGGGGCGCTTCATCGTTCCAGGGCACCTCAGGAGCAAACGCATGCAAAGGGGCAGAGTTCATTTTATGCTCTACAACGTCTGCAATTTTCTTCATAAAGAGCAAAGCGGCCAGTATCATACCGGCAGCAACCGCCACCAGCAGGTCTACAAATACCGTCAGCAACAACACGGAGACCATAATGAGAGCATCAGAGCGGGGGACGCTCCGCAGGTGCCGAAGCCCTTTGTAATCAATAATCCCAATGCCTACAGCAATGAGAATACCCGCAAGTACTGCATTGGGAATGTAAGCCACCACCGGGCCAAGCCCCAGTAAAACAGCCAGAAGGAAAAGCCCGGCAATAGCACCAGAGATTTTTGTCTTCCCACCCGACTGGGCATTGATCACAGTGCGCATGGTAGCCCCTGCACCCGGCAGGCCTGCAAACAGCGCAGCCCCCATATTGCCCAGCCCCTGCCCGATGAGCTCCTGATCACTATCGTGCTTTGTCTTGGTGATATTGTCCGCCACTACGGAGGTAAGCAGAGAGTCCAATGCCCCCAGCGCCGCCAGAGTTATGGCGAATTGCAGAATAGTACCCAGCATGCCCATATCCGCATAAACGGAAAAGAAGCCCAGGTGGATGGGGGGCAGCCCACTTTCAACCGCCCCGATTACTGGCACCTGACCGGGCAGCAAAAAACAGGCTAAAGGTGTCAGCACCAGCAAGGCAGCCAGCGAACTGGGCACCGTGGTCGTAATACGCTTAAAGCCAAAAATGATGATGATCGTAAGCAGGGTCAGGCCGAGGTTGAACCCGTTGATGAGCCCTGGATTACTGAAAGGCCGGTGCAGGTTGTTGATGGTACCCACCGTACCGCTCGCTTCCCTCGCTGCCAGCCGTTTTGCTTCCGCCCGAATTTCCTGAGGCGTAATCGCCTGAGCACGCCGGGAAGTCTCATTCAGGTCTTCCTTGCTCATCACTCCGCTGAGCAGCCCTTCGGATTCTTCCTGACGGAGTATGCCCTCCAGGATTTGTTCTTCAGCATGTGGCATAAGCTGCTCTACCAGTACCTCATCTGCTGACGGATTATACCCCAGGGCCGGAAACAGCTGCGTGATAATAATGATCACCCCGATTCCACTCATAAAGCCGGATACCACCGGGTAGGGAATGTACCGTATATACCGCCCCAGCCGTAGTATACCAAAAACAGCCTCAATCAGCCCGGCCAGAAAAAAAGTAGCCAGAATAAAGGGCAATGCTTCCTCCACCGTAGAGACGCCAGCTTCCAGAATTGCGCTGGAAATGACTGCCGTAGACACCACCGTCATCGGAGCGGTAGGGCCGCTGATCTGAGTGGGCGTGCCCCCAAATAATGCTGCCAGTATGCCTATCACAATTGCACCATACAGACCAGCCATTGCGCCGAGAGGAGTCTGAGCCCCAAACGCCAGCGCCAGAGGCAGGGCTACGATGCCTGCCGTGAGCCCCCCGAAGAAATCTCCCTTGATATTGGAGAAATCAAACTTAAGTATGTTATGCATTTATGCTGCTTAATCGATGTGCAAAACGCTTACCCGGCAAAAGTAAAGCTTTGATGAAAGGAGGTTGGTGCTGAAAATCACTGTCGTCTGTTGGCAGGATCATACAAAACTGGCCTGCAACCTAATCCAACCCCTGCGGCTGGATTCATTGATATTTTTCAGCCTCAGCACTTACCTGGTTGTAATCATCGCAAAAAATCAGAGTTACAATACCATTCGCTCGTTGAAAGCCCCGGAGCGCACAAGACCATAAAACCGATAGAAAAGCTATCAAAATAGAGTTTATTAAGGTAGGTTTTGTATAGGGTATGGATGAGTATTTTTTGCCAGATCAAAGAACGCCCGGAACCTCGTAGCCTAAGCTACGAAGGTGAGGACGAGATGCAGAGCTGGTGAAAAAGACCATTCAGAGACATACAAAATTTGCGTTAATAAACTCTAATACAATAAAAAAGGAGAGGCAATGCCTCTCCTCCAAAAGCCTCAGTCACCATGTAAATTCAATTCCAGTGGATAACCGGAATGAACTACAACAGAAATTCTTGTCACTATCTTTTGAGTAATTCGACTCAAACTGATAGTAAAACTACCAACAAACAGCGGGTTCGAATTTTTGTTTGCAGCGGTGACTTATTTTTTTTGTGCTTACCAGCCATCCCCGTCGAGCAGGTCGCCAAGGCCGCCGAGTACACTGCCTTCGCCCTTTTTGCCACCACCATAATGTTTGGAGGCCCGGAGGACGCGGTCAGCCAGGCGGCTGAAAGGCAGGGATTGTACCCAAACGCTGCCCGGCCCCTGAAGGCGGGCATAGAACAGGCCCTCTCCACCGAAAATAGCATTGCGCACACCGCGCACCATCTCAATATCATAGTCTACATCCTGCGTAAAGCCCACGAGGCAACCGGTGTCTACCCGCATCGTTTCGCCTATGGCCAGCTCTTTGCGGGTAACGGTACCCCCGGCATGCAGGAAGGACAAGCCATCGCCTTCCAGCTTTTGCATGATGAAGCCTTCACCCCCGAAGAAGCCACGCCCCAGGCGCTTGGAGAACTCAATACCGACAGATACCCCTTTGGCAGCGCAAAGGAAAGCATCCTTCTGACAGATGACTTTGCCACCGTGCTCTGACAGGTCGAGGGGGATAATCCGCCCGGGGTAGGGCGAAGCAAAAGAAACACGCTTCTTCCCGGTCCCGGCATGCGTAAATGCCGTCATAAACAGGCTCTCCCCGGTAATCAGGCGCTTTCCAGCCGAAAGGACTTTGCCCCAAAGACCGGAATTTTCTTCCCGGTGGCTGCCATCGCCAAAAATGGTGGCCATCTCGATGCTGTCGTCCATCATCATAAAGCTGCCAGCTTCTGCGATGACCGTCTCATAGGGGTCAAGCTCAATCTCAACGTACTGCATTTCTTCACCGAAGATCTGAAAATCTATCTCGTGTGCATTCATGGATAAGGTGTGGTTTATTAGAATTAATGCCTTAAAATAAGTTTTCTCGCTTAGAAGCCCCTAATCCTTTCGAGGGATACGCGCAAATTAACGACAAGCGCCCCACCGGAAAACTCCAGCGGGGCGCCTGATTGAATGGAAAACCCTTTTGGGTTTTTAGTTATACACTACTTGGCAGTAGATTACTTCTTCACAAATGGCATCGTCTGAATACCCTGCTCTGTGCGGATCATGAGGAAGTACTGACCGGCTGGCAGTGCCTCTACATTGAACTCTGCCTGCTCGCGCTCACCTACGCTGCTGTCGCGCTGACGCAACAGCACCTGTCCGTTAGCAGAAGTGATGTTGTACTCTACGAAGCTTGTGCTCTCTTTGAAAGTAAGATTGGTGGTCAGCTTCTCCGCAGTTGGGTTCGGGAAGATGTCCATCTCGAAGGTTTCTGCACCTACCACGTCCTCTGTGCTGCTGGCGATTGGAGCGGTTTTGATGGCTAAAGCCAAGCCAGCAAATACATCTGTAAACAGACCTGCTGTCTCAAAGTCAGGGGAATTGTTACCCGGATCAAAGGAACTAATTACAAAGTATGGATAGTCTGCATCAGTTAATGCTTCATTAGCAGTCAGGAATTCAATGTACTGTTGATGGCTGTAGCTCTCATCCACACCGATGAAGGCCTGACCCTCGCCAGTGTAACGGATGCCAACGAAGTAAGAAGTTGCATCTGGGTTAACAACCGGACCTGGCTCCGAGAAAGTATTAAAGTCAATAATAGGCAATGTCAGTTCGCCTACCTGGTCAGGGAAAGTGTCAGGGAAAGCAACGGTAGATACCCCCACAGTCAAAACTTCGGTATTTGCAATGAGCCCATCCTCATCAGCGTCGTTCCACTCATATACATAAGCTTCGAATGGCTCGCCAGCCAGTGTGGAACCAGATGGAGCAAGCACATCAACAATAATGGTATCAATGCGCAATCCGCTGCCATTCGGAAACTTAAAGGAAGAAAGCATTTCAAACACACCACCGCCACCAACAGAGTAGTAAATCGTCACATTAGGACGACCGGCAGCGAAGTCCCATCCACCTTTACAGTAGATTGAGTCGGTCACTGCGAATGTAGTGGTAACGGAGTTGTCGAAATTAAGCTGATCTGTGCTGTCGCTAGCCACCTGATAAGTAGTGGTATAACGACCAATGCCATTGCCCGGAGTAAATTCAGCAAGCGTCAGCAGGCTGGAAGTAGAGTCCGGATCAATGGTTTCATCCAGCATACCTGCTTCGCTGTACACTTCCGTTGGGTTAGAGCCGTCAAGCTCTGCGTACTCGATCGTAGCCGATACGTTGAGATTAGAAGCAGCATTGGAGCCGTTATTCACCATATTTGCACCAGGTACGAACGTAAAGTTCTCAGCAGTCACCTGATCAATAGGCACCACACCGTATGGCGCTACCATTACGTTTGGTGCACCTGCACCGATATCGTTTGGCAGTACCAGGTTACCCATTGTGATGTTCACCGCACCACTCTCCAGAGCAGTACGGATGGCCTGACCAGCTTCGTAGTCCAGCATAGCCACAGGCACAGTCACCATGCCTCCGTCATCACCACCTGCCATGTTGATGACACCAACACCGGGCTGATTATTAAAGATGATAACGCCAATGGCACCTGCCATTTCAGCGTTCAGGCACTTTGTACCAAACTGGCAGCTACCGCGGTCCACCAGTGCGATTTTGCCTTCCAGCTCAGCACCGTTTACAGCAGCGCCACAGCCCTGAGTAGCCGTCTCACCACTGCCGTCATCTACGAATACCGCATCAGCGGTGATCACAGTATCTGTCAGCTGCGTACCGAAGTCGCCCGTACCAAAGGTGTAACCCCCTACCAGCTCAGCTGGGGAGTTCACATAAACCACCTGCGCATTGACCATAGTAATAGCCACGAACAGGGAAAGGATTGTAGTCGTAAAAATTTTCATAGAAGCAATTTTGATTACTAAAGCGTTTTAAACATACAATATAAAGACCGCCGGAGCGGGCTAATCCAAGTCTGATTTTGGTTGATGGGGCTTTCGGAAAACTTCAGTGCGTAGTATCAAATTGCCGACAAAACAGGCGCGGCTTAGAATTTCAGGTTGCTAAATTAATCATTTTGTCATACTGTCCGAAATGAAATCATTTTCAACCCCAAACTCTTTTGACAACAAAGGAGAAACGGGCGAATTGAACACCACTAGAATAATCGTTTAAGCCATTCGGTTCGCTGCGGAGCTCGCTTTATATTTTTCCACGAAACGTCAGACTGCTGACATTTAACGCTGCGACCAACGGCTCTCCCTCTCGCTCCATTCGGCTCAAAAGCTGCAAACTCTGCCCAAGCTGCAGATTGTCCAACTGACAATAGGCTGGCTTAGACCGGCTGAGATGGTTGTACCAACAGTCCTGAAACAAGTCGTCCAAGACCACGCGTTGCAGGCAATGATCTTCCTGAATGGGCCATTGCTCTACCTGGGCTTGCTGCGGCAGCTTCTCCCGGGTAAGCAAAAGGTACCATCGCTCCAAAAGCTGCCGGTGGCTTTTAAGTGCTTCGAAGGGCACCGGCCGCACCTGCAGGTAATCGGTCTTGCTATACGCCACGTATAATTTGCCGGTAGGTTTATCAAAATCGGCAGCTGTAATCTGATAGTGGTTTTGCTGCAGGCCTTCTTTTTCGGGCGTTAGTGTTGAGAATTCCTTCCAGTCTTCAGCTGCTTCCGCAAAGAGTAACTAAAACCGTAATTGGTGACTACCTACCAACAGGAGACCGGCAGTAAAAACAGATCAGGAGCCACCGCAAAACAAGGGTTTTAAAAAATCAGTGCGCAAAACGACCTGCATTGAACATCTGTTTTTTTGTCAATTATTTGTCAACAGGTCTTTGATTATTGTTAACAGTCTGTATATTAGCAGCGGATTGAATAACAAAGCACTGAACCATGGCAAAGATTAACTTCTTCCTTACCCACCGCAAAGTAGCCGGCAAAGCGATAACAAAACCGCGTCCGATTTATGCGTACGTCTACTATATCAAAGGCAAGCGGACAGCCTACCCCACCGGTCTAACGATTCAACCAAGGTTTTGGGATAAAGACAAACAGCAAGCCAAAGGCAAAGCACCAGGAGCGCACGTAATTAACCGGCAGTTAGCCGAACTGCGGGCGAACATCCTCAATATCTTAGCAGAGATGGACAAAGAACATCCAGGCGCACCTGCATCAACGCGGCGTCAGTACCTGCGGCGTGGTCTGGATATGATGACCGGGCGGTCAGTACCTGTACAAGCCAGCTTGACTAGCTTTATCGCAACGTTTTGCGAAGAGCGGGTAACAGCACTAAAAAGCGCAAATAAAGGCGGGCGCAGCCCGTTTACAGGGCTTGCGTACAGATGGGGCGAATACATCAAAGAGAAGTATTCGAGCAACAGGAAGCCTGTACCTGAATTTTCAGACCTGAACCGCACACTGTTGACCAACTTCGCTGCATGGCTATTAGAGCAGCACCCAATACCCGGCGGGCACAAAATTGATACAACCCGCACACTAAGCCGGGGCACTGTTGAACAGATACTAATAAAGCTAAAGCAGGTAGTCAGGGCAGCGGAGGATGCAGAGCAGGATGCAGGGCGCGAACTTCAGATAAACCTATCATTCGACCGGGCAAATATCAATGACATATTAGATCGTCTCAATGCAGAGGTTCCACCGGTCAGGGAAGGCGTTTACCTGAAGTCCGCAGAGATCAGACAGCTATATGAGTTCGACCTGTCAGAGTGGGCAGAAGGCTATAGGAGCGTTAGAGATACGTTCGTGGCTGCCTGTCTTTGTGGTCTGCGGCGTAATGCGTGGTCACAGGTCACAAAATCGGCAGTACAATTTGAGATTGACGGCGTGGCGTTCCAGCTGGTTAACCTGCAGGGCGGCAAAAACAGTAAGAAGCAGTCAGCACTGATTCCACAGTACGGCTACATCAAAGATATTTTAGACAGATGGGGCGGCAGGCTATCAACTAAAGGCGTCAGCGCGCACGGCTACCTGAATAAGATTGCAAAGGCTGCAGGTCTCAACAGGTTGATTCAGGTAGGCACTAACGAGTACAAGCCATTGCATGAGGTCCTGAAGCTACATTCCAGCCGGACCACATTCATATCAAATGCGCGGGCATTAGAGATGCCAGACCACTATCTGCAGCGTATAACAACGCACCAAGGCACTAGCATCGCGGACGGCTACGACAGGCGGCAATTAGAGGAGAAGGCAGCACCGCTGGTTAAATATCTTCAGCGGATGCAGGCAAGTATTGAGAAGGCAGACAGCGAAGCGGTAAGGCTTCGCAAAATCAGTTAGGCATTAAAAAACCCGCACTGCAGGCATTGAACTTTGGACGGTACATCCTGCAGGCGGGTATTTGTTAATAAAAACAAGATTCAAAGTTATGAAGTATTTACGGTCAACTCCAAACGACCACAGTTTTTTTAGTGTGTACGCCAAATTGGCGAAGTCGGTAAAAGCATCCGGCTACTTCGCACAAATTGTATCAGCGCTTACTGAGATCGGCGGCATCTTCGCTGCATCGCTATCAATTCTACATCCGATATTCGGGCAACATGCAGTCTATCCATCGGCAGCCATTGCAGCTATCGGCACGGCTATCTTAGAGGTAGGTCTGCGGGTAACAATTCCCCAGGCAGTGGATGCAGTATTGTACAAGCGCTGGCAAGGTCTGCACCTAGCTATGAGCATCGCGGTATTTATTCTCGGTTTTGTCCTGTTGGCTACATCCGGCGTTCTGAGCTATAAGAACAGCCAGACCGTGGTGGATTCAGTAGTCATTGAACCAGAGCGGGACAGCACCGGCATACAAGCGGTACAAATTGAGTACAACAGCACCAAGGCGAAGCACGGCGAACAATACCGGGCAGACAGCACCACTACATCAGAACGCTATCAGAAGCGCATACAAGCCACTACAGCGGCGTTTAGCGGTCAGTTAGGCAGTGCAAGGCGCGAACTATCCAATATCTACAATAAAGAGCGGAGAACGGGTAATTCGTACGCTACAGCCAAAGACCGGGCACGTCAGAAGATAGCAGACATTGAGGCAGAACAAGCGGCTGCCATTGCCCAGATCACCACCGAGCAAGGCGAAGCATTAGCAGCACTCAAAGCAGAACATAAGGCAGCACTTGCAAAAGCAGATCAGGACCACCGGTCAGCACTTGACCAGCTGGAGCATGAGTACCAAACCGCCACAACCGAACGCGGGCAGACGGTCAGCGCATACGGCGGCGGTCTGGCTTACTTCACCATCATCGCGCTGTTTATCTTCCTTGCATCTGTCATTCTTGACCGGATCCACCGCAAGGGCAGCGGCATCGCTGAGACCGTGGAGCTTAGTCAATACGACATAAACCCACCGGCAATAGTGGAGGCATGGCAGGCAATGCGCGAACGGGTACAAACCACCATCCGGGCGAAGATCGCAGCATTTGAAGAACGCACACCGGCAGCACCCCTACCAACTAGCAAGCGCGAATTGTACGACCCAACGCAATTATCAAACGTACGTATCAACCTGCAGCTGGATGATGAGAATGAAGGCGAAGAACGCACCATTCGCATAGCTGCAAAACGGCGTCCTATTGGCTTTTTTACGCAAGGTGACAACGTACGTCAACGCACGGATAATAAGAGCTTAGAGGATAGCGAGAATGGCAGCAGCACTAACGCAACCGTTAACGCACTGCTAAAGAACTGTGACCACTGCGGGGCAGAATACCAAGCAAAAGTAAAGTGGCAAAGGTTCTGTTCGACCGATTGCAAAACGCAATGGCACGCAGCCCAGCACAACGGCACGCCTTATTCCCCTAACTTCAAAAAGCGCAAATAATGAAGGTCAAAATACAGACTGACCGGGAAGAGCTGAAGCGGGAAGGGCGCAACATTTTACGCGACATACTGATAGGCTGCACCGTACTCATCATTCTATTTATCCTCAAAACGTTCTGACCATGACTTACCACATCCTTACATCCTTACCGATTGCATCAGGGTTCTTCAGGCTGAAGCAGACCGAGCGGGTACCATTCTTTGAGCGCATCCAAAAAGCACTGGAGGAGCCAGACCACACGGTCTTTAATCAGATAGAGACCATCCGGGCCAGAGATCATTTTTTTAGCCAGGCAGACCTAGCGCTAAGTGAAGCGCGAATAGGTCAGCAGCCCCAGCCATTACAGGACGGGCATCATTTTTATTTGCTCAAAGACAGCCCAGCCGGATGGGAATATTACGAGGGCAGCTATATCGAGCGCGCACCTGTACCTGCATGGCGCGACCTTATGTCGCTGGATATTTACGAACCATCAGCCCAGCGCTATATCAAAGACCTGTACCATCTGACCGGCGGGCAGGAATGGCGGCTACTGGAGCGCACACGCGGTTTAATGGCAGAGGTTGACGGGCTAACGGACGATTGGCGCGAATACAATCAGCAGTACATTGACTTATTGCGGATGCACTTTGACTGGATTGGTTTTCTAGGTACGCACAAATTCGAGTGATAACAACAGGGCAGTGTGCCACCATCGGCACGCTGTCCTGTTCAAATTACTAACAGCCTGTTGGTAAACCGATAAAGCATGGGAACAAAAAGTTTTTTATTATTGCATTATCAAAAGCGAACGGTAAAAAGAGACAGCCGGCGGTTTTTGATAATCTTCAAAATACTTTTTGCGCGAACGAGCCAGCGCATAGTTCCAGATTCAACATAGATATCAAACTAAAACATTTTGTACCATGACAGCAGTACAATCTGTGGACTATGAGCGCTTTTTGTCCCATCTGCGCACATTGCTCAACTTTTCATTATCGGAGCGTGGCGGCGTTGAGCTTGCCACCGAAGTAGTACCAACAATATCACATCCGGTCTACGTCAGGCGCTTATGCCAGGAGGACAGACTGCCCCACCGCAAGATCGGCGGGCGCTATCTGTTTACCCGGCTGGAGCTTGAAGCATGGATGGCTGAAGGCGCACCAACCCCAGCCAGCGAGTGGGCAGCGGAATTCCGGCAGCGGTACTGCATTGATACGATAATGAAGAGCGAAGCGGCATGACTGAGATCAAAGGAGCAACAACCACAGTCATACAAGTTAATGCAGACCAGTTCAGCGAACTACTGAGCGAGATTCAAGACCTAAAGAGTACGGTCAAAGAATTGCGTACAGAGATGAAGCACCTGCACACTTACCCGCACTTACCACCGTGGCTAACTGCTAAACAAGCGCTAGAGCTACTGCCTGTAAGCGATTACAGGACATTAAACAGGTATGTCGAGCGTGGCATCATTGAGGCTAAAAACATCGCCGAGAACGGCAATAAACGAGCCTACAAAAAAGCGGATGTACTCAATGCAGCAGAACGGGCAGAGCGCTATCTGAGCGGCGAAGAATGACCGCAAAAAAAACCGCAAAGCGGGGAGCAATGCGGTATTTCTTAATCTTAATTACATCGTAATGACCTTACAAAGTTACAATAAAGAACGCACTTTTCAAAAGTCTTACCTGACCACTGCACTGGAATATCATGCAGCAGGGTTGAGGGTTCTTCCTGTCAACTCCGACAAGCGTCCAGCCTGCAAATGGAAGGAGTACCAAAACAACCAGACCGAAGAACAGGTCAGGCAGCTGTTTTCCCGTCCATGTTGGGGCATCGCTGTTTTGACTGGTCAAGGCATCGAAGCGCTAGACTTTGACCAAAAATATTGGCTGCATGAAAAGCCATTGTTCCAGGAGTACATGAGGCACAACGATGTACTGAATAAAAACGCCTGTCCTGTCACCGACCTGTATATTCAATCCACTATCAACGATGGAATTCACGTTGTTTATCGTTGTGCTGAGATTGGAGGCAATGAAAAAATAGCCTGGCGTCCAGCTACATCTGCGGAGCTTGAAAAGCACAACGAGGAAAAAGAACAGCAGATAGACGACCCAAACCAATTGCCAAAGGTATTGATAGAGACCAGAGGCGAGGGCGGCTATATCGTTGTCGCACCTTCACCGGGCTATGAAGATCAGGGCACAGGTAGCCTAACAGCGCTAAAGGAGATCACACCACAACAGCGGGCAGGGTTATTTGCAGCAGCGAAGCACTTTGACAGCCAGGCAGAAGAGGAAGCACCACCAGCTGAAGCAATGCCAGATCAGGGCGGGTTAACCCCATGGGATGACTATAATCAACAGCACAGCGCTTTAGACCTACTCACAGCGGATGGATGGACTGAGGTATTCAAACGCGGCGAAAGGGTATTCCTGAAGCGTCCAGGAGACAGCAAAGCAGCATATTCGGGCAATTATCACACAGGTAAGGAGCTTTTTATCTGTTTCAGCAGCAGCACACAATTCGAGCCGGAAAAGGCTTACACTGCATTTGGTGTTTACGCTGTACTGGAGCATGGCAGTGATTTTAAGGCAGCAGCAAAAGCGCTTTATGCTGAGGGCTACGGCGAACGCATGAAGCCAAGGCAACAAAAGCGGGATAATCGCGGGCGGTATCGAGGCTATGACCAGGAGCCTGAAGAGGAGGTCAATTATTTAGAACAGCTGAAGGAAGTACAACAGCGATTAAAGGAGGCAGCGGCAAAGCCAGTGCAATTTGCACCGGAGATCATCAGCCTAGGAGAAACGCCTATTTTTCAGAAGTACACTATCAATTCCATCCAGGGCAGAGAAGGCAGCCACAAAAGCCGTTTTTCTGAATTAATGGTATCACTACTCATTAAGCGTAATGATGTACACCACAGCCATTTTTTAGGCTTCGCAAGGAACCCGACCGAGCGCTGCACCGTGGCGTTGGTTGATACTGAGCGTAATTTGATGGACGAACTGCCATTCGCTATTCAGGCTATAAAGCGCAAAGCAGGATATGAGAAGGAAGAACATCCGGCAGGCTTCCTGTACACTTCACTAAAGAAGATACCGAGGCGCGACAGGCTGACAGCGCTAAAGCAATGGCTGACCGATGCAAGGAACAGCACGACCGAACACTTATTCGTTGTGCTGGATGTTGTGACGGATTGCGTTAGCTCATTCAACAACGATGCAGAAGCGATGGAGCTTTTTGACTTTATCGGTCTGTTGTGCGAGGAACAAGACTGCACCTTCCTTATTGTGATACATGAGAACCCAGGAGGAGGCGAAGCTAAAGCACGTGGGCACGTTGGTACGGAAAGCGCAAATAAAGCCAGCACAGCGCTTCAAATTGGTTTTGTGAAGGGCAATGACAACGAACCATCCGACCTTATCCAGCTGAAGTTTAGAAAGCTACGGCGAGGCAAGCGACCTGCACCGCTAAATCTTACCTATTCAGCAGAGCAAAACGGACTGATCGTTGCACCAGCTGAATTGGTGGAACAAGTGATGCAGGACAATAAAAACGCTGTCCATGTTGATACAGTAGCGGAAAGCCTGAACTGGTCTCTAATCAATTCAGAAGGCGAACCGATAGCGAGGAAGGATATTTGCACAGAGTTGATGGAAGAATTTGAGGTTAGCAAAAATACCATTCTGGACAGATTGCGCACTATCGAAAAACAAGCGGCTAACGGCGAACTAGGATGGCTGAATGTCACCAAAGGCGCACGCAATGCAATCATGTATCAATACATCGCTGAGGAGGAGGAATAAGGGCTAAAAATCCAGTTGACCAAACCAACGGGCATATATAGGCGGTTGGTTTGGTTAACTGAAAAAACAGCCCTAAAAATCCAGTTGACCAAACCAACGACCTATATAGGGGGATTGGTTTGGTTAACTGAAAATCTGAGCAGTTTTCACTAATCTAAATTTCATCGAAAATGACACTACAAAAAACAACAGCGGAGAAAGTAAACAGCCTGCACCAGGAGATCGAAGCAGCGCTGACCAAGAGCCTGAAGAACGCTATCGAGATCGGGCGGCTATTATCCCAGGCGAAAGCAGAAATCCCACACGGGCAGTTTACAGGATGGCTGGAAGAGAACTGCACCTTTTCTGGCAGGACAGCACGGCGGTACATGAAGTTATTTGATAATCGGGATAAGCTCGGCAGCGTTGAAGGCATCCAGGAGGCTTACAAGTTATTGCAGGAACCCAAAACGGACAGGCTGTCCAATTTTGAGGAAGCGGAAGTGGTAAATAGCGAAATAGATGAGGCTTTTGATTTGTTGTTTGACACCGTATGGCATGAATGGTGGTCAACTAAAGCTGGCTTTGTCAACGAAGAGGAATGGGAGTTCCTATGTTACCTTTCTGATATATACAAAAACAGCAGAAAGCTGTCAGGGTATGAAGAAAACATGATAAAAAAGCAACTGAATTATAAAAACGAGGAGTTCCCTGATTCAATGCTAGCATGGACTTGGTTTCACAAAGTTGCCTGTAGGGTATCTGTCCATTTTGATATATACTACCCGGATAACGAGGAAGGGATAAAAGAAGTCAGGGAGGAATATAAACACGTATTTGAAAAACTAGGCTGGGAAAAAGACTTTGAGGAATATTTTATACAAGACCGGGTAAACAGAAGATACAAACGGGCTTGCAAGGATATTGACGCATTAGTGGCTATAAAAGAGCATTTTCTAACCAACGTTTGCCAATAAGCGTTTACAAACACTTATTTTTTAAACCCACTACCATGACCACCACAGACAAAGACCAGATCATCATTCACCGACCGGTACAAATAGCCGTTGACGGGCTATCTATTCAGCCAGAATTGATGGAGCTATCATTTACAGTGCCAAAGCAGATACAAGTGGCTGAGGGCGATATTTTGCAAGCAGAGGGCAAATATTACCGAGTTGACACCATCATATCAGACGGCTACTCAAAAAGCGTTTGGGCATACGAGACCAAGCACCTGTAAAAGCAGGATGACAACAGGTCTCCGTTAGCAATTCACCAGCGCTGGTGAATTGCTCGATATACTGCCAGCCGGATAAACTGAGTTAATGTGACGGTTCAGCCCTAAAAAGAATAAACCGGGTTTTACCGACAGATTCAGCCTAAAAAGAACGTTGACCAAACCACACATACCATGAAGGCAAAAAGAGACAAAACAGGCAAGTTCAAACCAGGCACGTCAGGCAACCCCAAAGGCAGACCGAAGGGGGCAGGCAATAAGGAGGCGCAAGTTTTGCGGGATAAGGTCAGAGACCTGCTAGATGACAACTTTGATACCATCGTGGATGACCTGAAGGCATTGGAGCCTAAAGACCGTGTAAGCGCTTATTTGAAGCTGTTAGAATTCAGCCTGCCAAAGCTAAAGAGCATAGAGGCAAAAGCGAGCCATGAGGTAGTGCAGCCACCGCAAATAATTATAGGCGATTAGATCGAGCCGACAAAAGAACTGTATCTTTGTCACAACATGTGAACCCGTCTGCCACTATAGCCCAGTGCTATTCAATCCACCGGCAGGCGGTTTTTTTATGCGCTGAGGTCAGATAGATGTCATTGCAGGTTTATCTGAAGGCATGGCAACCGGCGGCAGATTCAGCAAAAAACGCCCAAAACTGTCAACGATACGTCAACAGCGATAATTTAGGACTGACAAAACAGGGCTACAACTCAACAACAGCGGGCATTCTTAGTAATTATACCTTACTTCCGCAAAAAGCAACGGAGCTTTTCCACCGGGATGAAAAAGCTCCGCGCCCTGCTTTAGTAAATGATGGAGTTGTTTAGTGAGGTCAGCCATTCGAAGGGTTTTACTATCCAAATGGCTGGGTTGCTGCTTTGTTTAGCTAAACTTCCGCGTAGATGGCTTCGATGTCTTGCTGGTACTTGTCACGGATGACCCGCCGCTTGAGCTTCATCGTTGGCGTCAGTTCAGCAGCTGTACCGTCTGTACGGCTGGGCTCCCAGGAAGCTGCAATCAGGCAGAACTTCTTGATCTGCTCTATTTTGCTGAAATTCGGATTGTACTGATCGATGATCGATTGGTACTTGGCAATAACTTCAGGTTGCTGTACGGCGTCCTGCATGCCTTTCCACTCCACCCCATGACGGGCGCACCAGTCTTTGAGTGCGTCTTCGGCGGGCAGAATGATGGCAGAAACAAATTTGCGCTGCTCACCGACCACCATGACCTGCTCCACGAGGAAGTCTTCCTTGAGCTTATTTTCGATCGGTGCCGGCGCTACGTACTTGCCACCGGAGGTTTTGAGCAGCTCTTTCTTGCGGTCGGTGATTTTCAGGAATGGTTTGCCGCCCGGACCAGGCACCAGGGTACCTACATCGCCGGTACGGAACCAACGCTCCCCGTCAATATCTTTAAAGACCTCGGCGGTCGCTTCGGGCTTGTTGTAATAGCCCATCATCACATTCGGCCCTTTCGCCAGGATTTCGCCCTCGCCGGGGTTGTAGGTGCCTTCGGAGTCGTCAATGCGCAATTCCACGCTCTTCAAAGCCGGCCCAATCGTGCCCAACATACCTCCGCCCGGTGTGAAGTGCCCGATAGCCAGGCCCGGTGAAGTCTCCGTCAGCCCATACCCTTCGCGGATGGGTACGCCGGCAGCCGAGAAGACCTTCGCCATTTTGACCGGGCAGGGGGCGGCCCCGGTAATGATACCCCTGACGTTGCCGCCAAGGGCTTCCCGCCATTTGCTGAAAATCAGCTTATCGGCGATCTTCATCTTAATGGCTTTTAGGCCACTGTAGGATTTATCGTATTCATAGTCCTCTGTCAGGTTGAGTGCCCAGAAGAAGAGGGACTTTTTCGCGCCTGTTAGTTCCAGGCCTTTGTTGTAGATTTTTTCGTAGACCTTTTCCAGCAGGCGGGGCACCGTAGTAAAAAAGTGCGGCTGCACGGCTTTCAGGTCGCCCTCATCCCCACCGAGGTTATCCGTGCCGGTGAAGGTGATGCTCGCGCTCAGGAAAGTATAGGCGTAGAGTGCAGCCCGTTCGAAAATATGGCACAGTGGCAGGAAGCTCAGCACTTTGTGCTCATTGTCTATCGGAAAAATGTCCATCACATCCATCACGTTGCTCACGATATTGCGGTGCGACAGCATGACGCCCTTGGGCTCACCGGTAGTACCCGAGGTATAGATGATGGTTGCCAGCTCGCTGGGCTTAATTTTAGCCATAATCGCTTCCACTTCCGCCTGTCCTTCATCTGAGAAGATATCTTCCCAGTAGGGCCGCCCATCCTGACGATCGAAGGTGTAGATATCCAGGAGGGAAGGGACATTAGCCTTGGCCGTGTTTACCTTATCGTACAGGTCATCTTTGCCCACGAAGGCGTACTTCACTTCTGCGTCGTTGAAGATGTACTCATACTCCGCCGGGCTGATCGTTGGGTAGACCGGCACGTTGATGGCACCGATTTGCTGTATGCCCAGGTCCAGTACCGCCCATTCCGGCCGGTTTTGATAGACCGCCATGGCAATTTTATCGCCCGGTTTTACCCCAAGCTTGAGCAAGCCCCGGCTGACCTTGTTGGCTTTATCCACTGTTTCCTGAGTGCTGTAGTACACCCATTGCCCGTTTTGGCGGTACCCGTAAGCCTTGTCCTGAGGATTGTGCTTGAGCTGGTACTGTATAAAGTCAAATAACCTGGTTGGATGGTCCATATTGTCCTGCAAGTTTTGGTTAGGTATCCGAAAGATAATTGGCAGAAAGCAAATGTGCGAAATAAAGCAGCAAAAAAACGACCGTCTGCCAATATTCTTTTAAGCCAAAGAATCAACCCCGAAGGGCGGCACCCTGTTCGTAGAGGGCATCAATTTCTTTTTGAAATTTTTCTGCTATACGTTCCCGGCGGGGCTTGAGGGTTGGCGTAAGGTCGCCACTTGCTGCGGTCCAGGGCTCGTGGAGCAGGTGGATTTGCCCCACCTGTTTGTAGTGTGGCAATTGGGCATTCACAATAGCCATTTGCTCCTGCATGAAGTTGACTACCTTATGATTGTGCACCATAAACTGCGGTGCAGTCCAGTGTACGTTGTGCGCCTCGCACCATTGCTTCAGCAGCCCAAACTGCGGCAGGATAAGGGCAACCGGAAACGGCCGCTGTGCACCAAGCACCATGCACTCCTCTATATAAGGTGTGCTTTTGACCAGGTTTTCGATTTCTTCCGGAGCGACGTACCTGCCGTTGGTGGTTTTGAAAATGTCTTTTTGCCGGCCCGTTATTTTCAGGAACCGCTTGTGCACCCACTGCCCGCGGTCGCCGGTGCGCAGCCAGCCATCTTCCGACAGTACACGTTGGGTGTCCTCCGGCCGGTTGTAGTAGCCCAGCATGACATTCGGCCCCCGTACGAGGATTTCCCCATCCCCATCATCGCTTTCTTCTATTTTCACTTCAATGCCCGGAATAGGCCGCCCCACGGTGCCAAAGCGGGTGCCGCCCGGCTCAAACCGGTTGAAGGCAACCACGGGCGAAGTCTCGGTCATGCCATAGCCCTCATGAATGGAAAGCCCGGCAGCCGAAAACAGCCGTGCCAGCCGGGGCTGCAGGGCGGCAGCGCCGACCATGATGCCCTTTACGCGCCCACCCAACAAGCGCCTCCAGACGCTAAACACCAGCAGGTTGGCCACGCCCAGTTGCATACGGTACAAAAGATGGCCCCGATGCCGCATCCGGTACTGCATGCCTAACCGAATGGCCCACTGTGCCACCCAGCGGGGCAGCACGGGTAATTGCCCGATGCGCTCCTGAATTTCGTCGTAGGCACGCTCCAGCAAGCGGGGTACTACCGTGAAGTAATGCGGCTTCACTTTGCGCATCAGGTAGCGGGTTTCTTCGGGGTTGTTGGAGTAGTACACCGAAGCGCCGCAGGCCAGGTAAGCGTAGTTGACCATGCGCTCGAAGATGTGGCTGGGCGGCAGAAAGCTGATCACCCGGCTGTTCGCATTGACCGGTACAAGGCTGATGGTGGCTTTGATGTTGCTGACGATATTGCGGTGGGAGAGCATGACGCCCTTAGGCTCGCCGGCAGTGCCCGAGGTGTAGACGATGGTAGCCAAGTCTTCTTCGTGAATAGCGGCTCGGAGCACCTGCAGCTTTTCCTGATCGGAGGCGGTAGGCTCGGTCAGCAGGTCGTCCCAGCTCGGATGATCGGGCAGGGGCTGCATGCAATACACTTCCCTCAAATCCGGTAATTGCTCCTTGACGTGCTGTACTTTTTCGGTAGCCTCCCGGTTGGCCGTTACGACGTAGCCTACACCGGCATCCCTGAGGATGAACTGCAACTCCCGGTCGCTGCAGTGGCTATGTACAGGCACAGAGATGAGCCCGGCCTGCATCAGGGCGATATCCATGAGCAGCCAGCGCGGGCTGCAGCGTTCGGCCAGGATTGCCACGCGGTCGCCCCGCCTGAGCCCCAGCGCCAGCCAGCCGGCACTAATACGGGCAGCAATCTGCTCGCAGTCTTGAGTGCTAAAATATTGCCAGCCTACGCTTTCGCGAATGGCAAGGGCTCTCTTGTTGGGAAAGCAGTGCTGTTGATAAGGCAAGATGTCGAATAATCGCCGGAAGTCCATATCAGGGGGCTTAGGTATAGGTTTCGACTTGGGGCTCCCTGAAAGATAGGGTTTTTTGTAGACTTCACGGTGTTTTGCCAAGCTTGAAATGGGTAGCTATATTTGGGGCTGCCGCGCCATTGGATGCCCATCGCTGAACCATGCGGAGCTGCTGCCCCGTCAGGGGCAATATATCGGTAACCCAAATGCCAACGCACAGGTGCCGCGCCGTTAGGTGCGGAAGGTAAGCTACTGAACCTGTAGAGGCGACTGCGCTCCATAACTTTTTCATGCTGATCGGGCTTGGCATCAACCCCTTGGGGAAAACACATTCCGCACCTATGGCGTGGGTAGAGACTTTAGTAGATTGGAGATTACCCACATATAGTCCCCAAAGGGACTCGCCCCCCTGTCAGCAAAGCCCATCGGGCAAGAATCTAATCACTGGATTGAGCCACAAGCGCATGACCCTTAAAGCTCGGGCACTGCAAGCATTTTCTTTCTACAGCTGGGATAACCTGCGGCTTCTCTGAATTCTTATTGCCAATACAATTTGCCCTTAGCCTTCATCCACGGTTAACAAAGCTCTAGGATTTCGGCATAATCCAGCGGATCAGCAATGGGATGAGCAGCAAATCGCTAATCAGGGCACTCAAAAGGGTCAGGCTGATCAGCAGCCCAATCGTCACACTCGGCGGGTGGATGGAGAACAGCATCACCAGGAAGCCAAAAAACAGGATAATGGAGGTCAGCACGATGGCCTTCCCCGTTTCCAAGAAGGTGATGCGCATAGCGGGCTCCAGTTCCAGCCCCTTGTTTTTAGCTAGTTTGTATTTACTGAGGAAGTGTATGGTATCATCTACAGCGATGCCAAAAATCACGGCAAAGACAATAGACACACCAGCTTCCAGCTCGATACCCAGGAAGCCCAATAGCGCCCCCGCCAGTATCAGGGGGAAAATATTAGGCAACAAGGAGATGAGCAGCATCTTGATATTCTGAAAAAGCAAAGCCATCAGCACGCTCACGATGAGAATGGCCATGCCAAGCCCATAGAGCAGATCGCGGCGCACATACTCGGCATTCTTATCGATAATCAGCCCGGTGCCGGTCCGCTGAAAGGCCACTACCGAAGTATCCGTATTCATGGTGATCCATCGGTCGATGTCCTCGCCTATGGCTTTGATGCTGTCTGCACCGATGTCCTGTACACGGGAGGTAATGCGGGCTTTGGTCTCATCTTTGCTCAGGAGCACATTCACATTCAGCTTGGGCACCCGGCGGGCCATCCGCTGATAGCGCTCAAAGTCCTCCTCCGTTTCGGGCATGGCGTAGGCCTCGGACGCGTTATTTTTCATCATCTGATTGATGCTCTTATAGACGGCGGTAATGGAAGCTACGGCTTGTACAGATGGGTACTGCTTCAGGTGGTTTTCCACTTTAGCAATTTCCCGCATCACTGCCCAGTCGGTAGCTTTGTAGCCCTCTTTGGCAAATACCGCGAATTCCATGGGACGGAAACCGGTCAGGTTTTTCTCAAAAAATTTGAAATCCTCAGTAATTTTCTCGCCAATCGGCATATTGTTGATGATGCCGTAGTTGGTCGTAATGCGGGAGATGCCCCAGAAGGCAATGCCCAGGGTCACAACGGCAGCCAGTGCAATCCGGCTGGGATAGCGCAGGGTGAAGTGGTAAGCCCAGTCCATGGACTTTTCCCAAAAAGCCTGCCCTTTGCCCAGTTTGATAATCTGATCAGCGCGAAACCAGGAAAGCACCGCTGTGGTGAAGAAAATTACGGTCACGTAAGCCACCATTACTCCAATAGCAGCATTAATGCCGAATTCACGAATAGGCCCCACCTTGCTGGTGAGCAGGGAGGCAAATCCGATCGCCGTGGTGATGGAAGTCAGGAGCGTGGCCAGCCCGATTTCCTTGATGGCGGTTACGATGGCTTTGTCCTGCCGCTCGCCTTTTCGCAGTTCATCGATGTATTTGGATATGATGTGGATGACATCTGAAGTCCCCACGATAATCATCAACACAGGGTAGAGGGCAGCCATGGCATTCAGCTCCCGCCCGGTAGCGCCCAGCAGCCCCATAAACAGCAGCATGCCCAGCCCGATAGATACCAGCGCTACGAAGATGCCCCAGGGCTTGCGGAAGATGACAAACATGATCAGCGTGACCAAAATCCCCGAGATGATAGCAGATACGGTGATTTCCCGCTTTTGCATATCCACCAGCTCCTTTTGAAAATAGGGCCGGCCGAGGTAGTGGTATTCTTCGAAGTCGTAGGTGTTGATCTGCTCATCGAGGGCGGCCATGAGCTCGCGTGCCTGATCGAGTTGTATGCTGGGAATGGTCTTGAGGAAGACCACTAGCGTTTTCCCGTCCTCTGAAATCAGGTTGTGCACAAAGCGCTCGTCCGAAAGGATACGGGCACTATCAGCCGGGAGGCGCTCCGGCTGATCGATGTGAATGGCTGGTACGGTAGTAATAGCGAATGGCGTACGTACCGGGTAGGAGAACTTGGTCAGCGACTGGCTTTCTTCGATGTAAGGCAATTCGCGTGCAGATAGCGTGAAGTCGTGAAACCGCTCCAGGAAATCCTGTTCGAAGACGCCCTGCTCCCGGCGCACAGCGACGAGCAGAAAGTTATCATCCCCTTCGAAGTTTTCCACAAAGTCCCGGAAAAACTCCAGGTCTTCGTCCCCTTCCGGGAAGAACTGTTCGAAATCGAAGGAGAATTGCAATTGGGTAACGTAGTACCCGCTGATGGCTGCCAGTACCAGAAAGGTGGCGACAGAGATAATCCGCAGTTTGCTTTTCATGCGAGGTTGATGCTCAGTTGTTGACTTGTTCGACAGTATATACTGACGATTGAGTGGTTTGCCACAGCAAAC